>Ga0172380_10000144_pt1 | contig 150988 bp, 214 predicted proteins | sample Leawe162metaG_FD_119747 | JGI IMG/M metagenome (GOLD analysis project Ga0172380, IMG submission 119747) | Leachate microbial communities from a municipal landfill in Southern Ontario, Canada - Leachate well 162 metaG | ecosystem: Engineered > Solid waste > Landfill > Unclassified | place...
ATTTGGCCTAAATTAGATGACAATAGATGGATTTTGAGAAGAAAACAAGTTGGAGCTAAAAAATACTTAAACCCGTTATTATTTAATCCGTATGTCGATGATTTATAAACCTTATAAGGACACACTATGAAAACAATGATTCTTCCTTTAGTTTTATTAGTTGTTGTAATATCAACAGTAACTACGTCTTTTTCATTAGTAACGCAAGATGTTAAGTTAGATGTTGAGCCTACCCCAATGCCTAGAGTAATGTGCGCTGGTGAATTTAAGATAGCTTCTAATATTCGTGCATGGGTAGCAACGATTCCTACTGGAGAGCGCATATTGGTAACTGCCAATGATAGTAATGGTAGTTCAACGATATTATTGTTACCACCTTTACCTAAAGAATAACAATGAAAGTAGGAGGCGTTGGAGTTGGTCAAGCAATAGGCCCAGCAATAATATCTAGAAAAGCAGTGGAATTGATGGAAATTGATTATGAACAATTGCTTGGAAAATTAAAAAAACATTTAAAACGCATAGAACACCCAGATATATTAACAATAAGATATTTTGTATTTGATTATTTGTATCCACCAAAAAATAAAAAAGATCAACATGGCCGATTTTTCGCAGATATAAATGATTCATCAGTTATAAAAGTTGTTAATGTATTATATGATTTAAGTCCACGTGTTAAATTAATTATTGATAATAATACAGATAAATTGAATGGAGGATATACAGGATTATTACCACGAACGATCACTATTCCAAAAATTAAAAAGCCATTTCCGAAATTTCCAATTTTCAATGAAACCTTCGATAATATCGACAGCAAGGTAACTGATCTTTTAAATATTGACAAAAAATGAAATATCGAGAGCTTGATTATGGTTGGTTAATGTCAGAAATCATGAAGAAGTATGCAGAGAATAGACTATCTGATAGCATATTATCAATAATTAGGAGAATATTAACAGAAAATAAAATAATATTGGAAGATGGCGGGATAGGTGATGTGGTAGCCATTCTCATTCCATTAGATGAAACTGGAGCTATTAAAAAAATAGTTGAACATGAATATACACATCCATATATCCCATTAATGTATACAGATTCAGTTAAGATCGCTGATACCACACGTCAAAGTTTAGAATCAAGATATGGAGTCAAGACATCCCGATAAGCAATTTGAATATATCTTTTGCTCTATATGGTGTTGAAACTACTGATTTAACTATTTTTTCAAAAAAGAGTGTATTATATATCATGATTTTATAATACAATTCTGGTTTCAATTCCTGCAAGACTTCTAACACCTCTTCTGCACGGTCCCATTGATCTAATACTTTAGAACCGCCAATCTTTGGATTTTTACCTTTTTCTAATACTAAGACTATCAATGCTTCTGGCTTCATCACCCCAACATGCTTAGAATATTGTCCTTCAAGGTCACGGATCAGATCTTCATAATTTACTTCATGAAAATTGATCATGCTAGTCAGCATTTATATAAGCAATTAGTTCCTCACGTGTCATGCTAGCAACTCTGTTTGGAATATAAACATACCTGTCATATCCTGAATCTGCCATAATTTCTTTGGCTTCCTTCTCAAGCTGTTTTCGTGACATGCATTCGATGTTCATATTATGCCTTTGTGCTGTCTCTAACTATCACTTTATATTGACTGCGACCATGTGACCACTCAACCGGACCAACCCAGGTTGGGTGAATATGAATGACTGCCCAACGCTTATTCTTGTAGCGTTCAGCCTTTAAAATCTTGGTGTGACCCCTACGCAAATGCGGGGTAGGGCTGGCATGTTCACCACCCTTGCTTTCAGATGGCGGTCTAATAATGTGAACCTTCATCGGATCAATCATTAAGACTTTTGGCCTGTCATGAAACCGTGGGGTCTTAACATGCTTATTACATGGCTTGACATGGGCTGGAGTGTCCACTACCAGATAATGTCTAGGCAGATTGATGTAGTGCAGTTGATCAAGTGCGCAATCAACTGACGCCATGAAATCGCCTTTGACAGCACGATTGTACAGATCGTCGCCAACTTCCATGCCGCTATTAGGAATAGCTAATCTCTCAGCACTAGTGATTGGAATTACGCTCTCAGGGATTGATTGGAATATAGCTTTATCTTCCTGATCCATGATACCAATCCATGCCATTACATCACCATCAACAAAATAACGCCTAATGTTGCCTTCAGTTGGGCGTGAAATTTGAATCTTACCAATAATCAGGCTGAATGAACCAATATGAACTTCATCCATCGCAGCATTGCTACAAAATGTGATGATATTAACATCACGATAAATATTATGACCATCAATTACCTTATCGCCTTCCTCATAATCTGTAGCGTCAAATAATAGCACTACTCCCATAGTATCAACTAATAGGCAGCTATCAAAAGGCATAGGCGGTGGCAGTATGCGTTGTTCATGTGTCAGATTTCTAGCAGTTTCTAGTACCACCTTTTCGCGTTCGGCATCAAATGTGAACATTGGTGAATTATCAATTAAATTGCAAATCCTCTTAGATGCTTTAGATGTGTTAATAGCAGGTCTGATGATCTTATCACAGACACGGCAAAAACGATTAAAAACATCTGTTGACGTAACCATATTAGTTTATAACAAGATTAACGTTTTCCTTTAATATGATTCCTGTAATCATTGATACTATTATCAAGATGGCCTTCATATTCGGTACTGAAATTTAGACCTTTAAGCTCATAGCAATTATCATAATTTTTGGCTTGGAGGTCTAAAGTATCGACCAATGCAATATTAATCTTTGTGTGATCGAATTCAGGAATTGTTTCAATTGTCTTATTTGTCATACCTACACAAATTAATGGCCGATATAAAATGTTATATTCTTTATTTAATTCTTTATCGAATTTATTACCATACATGATAGCAGCGTTTCTTTTCATTCTTTCAACACTATTCTTGATGTTTGGATGGACACTTATGACATAACCATCATTAAATTTCTTAAACATGTACATGAACCAATTCTGGTAATCGCCTTCGCACCATTCAAGCAAATGATCGTAGACCGCTTTAGCATTATCGATAATTAAATTGGCTTGGGTTCTATTATTACTTGTATCTTGTTTCCATAAGACACCAATTGGCATTGGCGATTCAAAATCTTCCCATTCTTTTAAGATCGCAAAGTTATCGTCTTGTGAATTGTCGATAACTTTAAATGTTCCACGAAACAATGGAGTATAACCAAGAATTATCATAATGCCTCCAATTCTTTATAACAACAATCTGTATTACTATAAATGGGCGTGCGCTCTTGCTCTTATATCTTTATTAGTCTTATCCCAAGATTTTTCATCCATCGGCACTATTTCACTAGTACCGTCATTGTTATAAAACACATGCGCTTTAATCGATGGCTGATTCACCAACTTTGCACATTTACTACACATTAAACTATCGAGCAATTCGATACGCTCTTCTTCTACTTCATTGCCACAAGCACATTTTCTCATGAATGTAAAGCTAAATGCATTACATCAACGCATTCATTACAGCAATGAACAGTATTGTCCTTGTTAGACATTAAGCGTTTGAACTTACTGTTATCTCTACCACAATATGAGCATTTGTAGTTAGTACGTATTTTAACATATTCATCAAGACCTATCTCAATAATTTTTATTGCATGCATTATTGATGAACCATGCATGGCTCCTGAACAATCATTATGACAAGCAGCCATGACTGCTTTTTCCATTTCGCCATTAGTAAGATCATTAACTTGATCAACTGTAGAAACTTGCTTTGTGATAACTTTTTCTTTAACAATATCTTTAATTGGATCTAATACTTGTAATGCAGCATACATCATATTAACACATGTTGCTTCATATCCACCACCAAATCCGCTAATCTCTCTACAGCTTTTTGGGATTGGATATTTAGCTCTAATAGCTTCCTGACCAGGAAATGGCGGGACTATTCTTGTATCAGGAGCATCATTCATGTTATTTGCCTTTATTTTTTGTTAGTATATTTTCAACTTCTTTTATTTTGTCATCATATAATTTAACAGCTTGTTCACGTGTGGGCTTTTCACCTTTTGGTTTAAAAATCATGCATGAATAAAAACATCCGTTCGATTCAGTTTGATTTCTAGATAACGGGCAGCACTGTCTTTTAGTCGAATATTTGATGTCTACTCTATTTGGCTGATCTGGCCATAGATAATCTTGTGGATCTGGCCAACCACTCTTATCACCGCAGCACATACCCCATGAGCAATGTGTATGTTTATTGCCAATTTCTTCACTATCTTCATGCTTAAGCTCTGCTCCATTAGCAATTAAATCACGCATACGCTTAAGGAACGCTAAATAACGATCATCACTTAGATTAATGTTTTTCATTTGATCTTTCTAAATCTTCTATGTTTAAACGTTCATTTATTAATTTATATAATTCGTCTGAACGATGCAACATATATTTCCCAACTATCAGCCCGCCAAATAAGAAAGCCATCAAATGGCTTAATATTAGAATGACTACGATCATTGTTTGTGCGTTTCGTTTTTTATTTTATCTCTAACTTCTTTTGGTATCAAATGAGTTGGCCATACATATGTTCTACGACAACGTGATGATGACCATATGATATCACCATTTTTTGATGTTGTAAAACTACCATTATGATTAATACATATATAATATTCTGTTTTTAAGCCATCTTTAGCTATATGCGGTCCACTTAATATTCTAAGTTGTCGTGGTATTCCTTTACCACGATATGGATTATCGAATACTATCATATTACCAATCTGAGTGCTGCTTTTGGCCGGGTGGCTTTATCATTGTCGCAACATAATGATAATATGCACTAGCAGATGATGGTGCTTGGCATACTTGAACGCTGCCAACTAATCTTTCATTTTTCTCATGAACACGAGTATAAACTTCGCTCATAATATCTTTAACACTAAATCCATCATGTTCTAGCACTGTATATATGCCATAATCATTAATTCTTACCTTTTCGCTCATGATTATCTCCTATGACTTTATATTATAATTGTACGTTTATTAAATATTAGTATTTTCTGTTACTGTAAATTCAACTGATGCTGAAATTATTACTTCAAGTCCACAATGTTCACAAGTGTGAGTCTCTGATGCTCCATCCCATGAACTCATATCGTCATTACCACCTAATCCAGTAAGGCTAATTTCTTTTTTGCATTTTGGGCATTTCGCATACCCAATATTTTTTGTGTCTTTCACTATATTGAAATACCGTATTTTAAAATCATGTATAAAAGAATTCCAATAACCGCTGCAAAAAGAATAGCTAAAGATTACGATAAAAATCAAGTTATAATTATAACTTGGGATAAAAAATATGGCAGAACTCATGTTACTACTTATGGTAAATCAATTGAAGAATGTGAACAAGCAGCAGCTGGCGGCAACTTTATTAAAAAAGCATTGGGATGGCCAGATAAATTATGTAGAGCTAAACCAAGTCGCGTAAAATGATTTATGAAAATGGATTCAATAATTTAAAAATTGATCAAAACGTTAAAATGTATTATTGGATATTAGATAATAATAATGGTGATTTATTTAAAAGATATCTTGTAGAAACAACTGCTACCGATTCGATAACTCTTGGAAGTAATGTTACTGTTTTATGGTCTGGAATTGATGGAGTGGTTGCTTATAGGATGTTATATTTAATCCATGGTGGTCATGATGTTAAACAAGTTATTGAAAGTTTAGGATTAAAATGAAACGCAACGAGCAGCCGGTTATAACCATATCAACAGACCCTATTGAAGCTATTCGTTATAATTTGCGTTCTGCCGCCGATGCGCTGATGGCTGCTGGAAAAATCTATGTGCAAGAGTTGAATGTCGATCCGACGTTCCGCGATCGTTTGCGTAAAGCCATCCCAGAGTTGACTGCCGGATTTCTGGCAGCCCTTGAAAAGGTTGGACTAGGAGCCTTAGACCCTCGTGTGCTGTATGACGGCTGTCCATGTCCGACATTGGTTGCACACCTCCCACCTTCCGAGCAACGTAGGTTGATCGAAAAAACTGTGGAGCTTGCGGATGAGCACGGAGGGAGTCAGACTGTGTGGTTCCGTGATCTGTCTCCATTCCAGGCGAGGCAAATACTGTCATCGGACGGCATTCGCAGTGTTTCCGAACAAGTTTCCTACCTGAAGAGTTTGCGGATCGTCAAGAGCAAAAACACCATGGATCAGAGTCGGCAGATTGTTACGAAAGACAATCAGGTAGCCGCCGTTCAGATCGATACCAAGCGTGGCCGAGTGATGATTTCCAGTGCTCCCGTGACATTCACTGCTGATGACCTTCGTGCTCTGATCCGGGAAATAGAAAATGTGCAGCGATAGGTATAAAGAAATCGCAGCATTTGAGGAACAGGTCTCAAAAGCTTTGTGGAAAGCGCGATCAGGTGATGAGGTAGGAGCAAAACTGTATCGTACAAAATATGGCCCAGACCGTGGTGAGCCTCATATCCTAGAAAAGAATTCTTCATTACCAAGGCCAGAATGGATTGTAAAAGGGACCTCGTGCCATTACGAAATCTCCATCATTGTATGCGAAACAACCGCGCAATGGGCTTTTGAGAATGGATTCACACTAGAAGAAATTGCTCGGTGGTGGAGTATGCAGATTCGACCACCAGCCACCGTGCGGGACGGATGGCCCTGGTCAGCAAAGGCCCGTTGGGCTGAAGGCAGGGTGCGTGCCAATCGGAATGCGCAGTATGAAGCGCAGTGGAGAGAACGTAACGGAATAGAGCCGATTGGAAAGACCATGGCTCGCAAGGAAGCCATCAAGAAGAAGAACGCACAACGGCATCGTCAACGGCGACAGGCGATGGTGGACGCTATTATAGGGACTTAGCCAAATTATAGAAAATGTAAATAATAAGGAGATAAATCATGAGTGAATTAAGCTACAAAGTAACTGCAGCTATGGCGGCAATAAATAATGCACCATGGGCTAAAAACGCTAATAAATTTTGTTTAACTTGTAACGGAAATACCAGAAATCTAAATGAAGCCGAATTAGAAGAACTTTTAAATCGTTATAGAGCAAATGGTCGTGCTGATGTTAAAATTGAAACTAAAGAAAATGGTCAAAAGTTTATATTAAACTTCGTATAATAATGAATAGTTAGTTTCTATTTCAGAAATTTCTTTATGTGTGGCCTGATTATCTAAATATTCTGTTATTTTTTCACGAACAGATTGCCTATAATAATTAACATCAATTGTTACATAAATATTTCCACTGATATTAACTGTTTGTCTTTCTCTATTCTTAAAATGTGCATGCATCTTTTCATAATCTAAAGTAATACTTAAGCTCATATGATGGTTATTTCATCCAAATCGAGGTTTGAATGAATTTTTGATAATCTCTTAATTTCTGGATCAAGATCGCATAATATATCCAATACTTTACCCATAGCTGTTGTATCAATATCGCCATTTATACTACCCTCATATGCGAGTTCTCCAGTTGTTGCTAAATATGTATACAAATCGTAATATCCAGTCGGATTCATAGCTTTTATCTCAACAATCAATTTTTCATAATTTATTTTAACTATTTCTACCATGACATTTTATATTTATTAACAAAGTATTGTAAACTGTTATAAAATGGTGTGAGCTATCCATTCTATGTTATTCTCAAAGATGGTTGGTGGATGGTTATTGCCAGCCCGCTTAAGCGTGATATTAGACATACCACGCTATGGGAATTAATAGTCGCTAGAATGGTGGCTATTGAGAATTGCTTAAATTATAATGATATTAAGAATCTGCCATATTCGCAGATTAGGGGGAGAGTTGTTGATAACGTGATTTACTATGGCGACGAATTTACTGCCGAACAAAAGGAAGTGATCAAGAATACACTTGGCCAATTTGTCTACGTTTATGATGAACATGAAAAAATGACTGAATACGATATTGAAGTGTTTAATAGCCTCAAAAATAAGGCATGCGGTTAGAATTTATTAATGAATCGTTGCTTGCCGCCGAAGCAGAAATAACTGATATTAATAAATTACAAAAATCATTAGGTATTAATTTATCCGGTATGCAAGAAATAGGCCATGGTACGATGGCTACTGTTTATAAAATTGGAGATAAAGCTTTAAAAATCACTAGGGATAATAAAGATGTAATTCATACTGTTAAAGCTCAGAGAATTAAGAGTAATAACGTTGTTAAAATTCACAGACTGTCTAAGGATGGCTTGAGTAGCGGTACTGCAATGTTGCTTGATTTTGTTGATGGACCACTTGCACCATTTTCTACTGGCGAATGGCATGCCTTAATTCAAGGTTCTGGGATTGATGAGTTATCAGATGCTGTTAAATTAATATTAACTGATAATAAAGGAATAAGAAATAAAATTTTAACAGATCACGGCTTAAATGATAACAAATCAAGATCTAAGATTAGCGAATTATTTAAAACTTTAAGATCACTTCAATCAATTGGCGTCAACATTGACGATCTTGGCGATAATATTATCGACACTGGTGATCGGTACGTTTTGATCGACCTCGGGAATTAATCCCTAATACTTTCGGGCTGTGATCTAAAACTAGTTTATCTCCAATTTTATAAAGTGCCGCAAATTCATCAGTTATTGTGACTGATAAATCACAGTGCCATATATCATAATAAGTAAATTTTTTACCAATTTTGGTTCTGAATTTAAGTCCAAAAAGAGTTTTTGTTAAAACTCCTTTTATTCCTTTAGCTTGTCTTAAGTATTTTCTGCTCATTTTTATTCCTGTGCTGTTATTGTAAGTGGCTTATTATCATTCAATGGTGGTAATACCACTATCTTTCCAGTAACATCAAATGTGATTGTTATATGATCTACAGGAGGAATGTACCAACTACATTCTATTTCACGTATGTAAGGGTCTAATTCCATTAAAACCTCAATGATTTTATCAATGAACTTACGATCATTTGGATAAATATCCTTTATTACACGTGTCAATTCTGCACTATCTCTTGGTTGTTTAGCTTTAATATATTCTATAAGCTCTTCATAATTGACATGTAAGTGATTAGGTTTTTCATAATTGATATGTAAATGATTTAATTCGTACATGGCTACACCTGTGTTACGCCATATTCAACATTAGCTGCTTTATCACTATTATTGCTTATTTCTGGATCGATTTCTGGGTATAAATCATATAATATTCTTAAAATTTTATGTAACTCCTTCATGTTGTATACATCCATTAATGGTATTACCTTTTCAGTATAACGCCTTTCGTTATCGAAGTTTAGCCATTCTTTTATCTTTATAAATCCGTTTGTTTCAAGATATCTGATAATAGTGTTAGACTTTGTTATTTCTCGCCCATATTTATAATCATCAATGACAACCTTAAGCTTTTCATAATTTAAATTGGCATGATTTATGGACATGCAGTTAAAAAACTATTATTGATTTTAATGGGGACATAATAATGTGGTCGAATTACAGATAATTCTCCAGGCCAGCTTGCTCCTTTATATCCAATTACTACATAATCATTATCACTATCAATAATTGTATGATCTATATCTAATAATATATCGATTATTTTTAATATTTCGTGCGTATTATTTGCTAAAATTGGCTTATTATTTCCAATTAATATGGCTCCGATAGTCAACCCGAGACTCATTCTACTAGTTATTGGCTTTTTTAATTTCCAATTTTTAATATCAGTAAGTAATTGTTCATAGTTGACATCAAAAGCATTCATGCTGGTCTATCAGGATAATACTGAGGAATATATTCTACCACTTTTGACCATTTATTTCCAGCAATTAAGCATAAACGACGAATCAAAGTTGCAGATGTTGGATGTGCCTTGAGATGAGCAAGACGTTCTGGATCTAAACCCTTATTCGCTATAATACGATCTGGATCGCCTAAGAATTGAATTAGATCACCAAATACCAGTCTATGAGCAGTATCGCTCTTTGAAATTGTAGTAGAATTTTTAGTGAGAACTTCGGTATTTGGCGGAAGATGATCAGCAGGTACAGTAGTTGTGTCTTTAAAACGTTGTTCAAAAGCTATCATATTATCATCAATTACACACCATCCAAATGATCCATCACCTCGTGCAATTTTTCTAGTTAAAACTGGAATCTCACTACCATCTGGCATCTTTAATGTCGCAGCGCTGTAAGTTCCACTTAAAGTATCTGATTGATTCATTTTATATCCTTGATAATTTTTATGACAAAAGTCATTTAAATCAATCCTTCTTTGGAACTAATATTTTACTTCCTGGCTTATAAGGTGCAAAGACAAGCCCAGGACTAGTTTTAGATTTACCTTTAAATCCCATTTTAATATTACTAAGGCTAAGATCTTCTTTAGCCTCAGCGCTCCATTTGCATTTTAATGAACGTCGTTCAGCTTTTATCTTTATTATTACCATTCCATTTTTTTCGACTCTATCGCCAGATTCTAAATCACGCCATCTTCTTAATTGTTCTGGAACAGATTGAAGTCTGTATGGTGCACATGTCCTGCAAATATGTTCTTGGTACCAATTTCCAGGTATTCTAACATCATGAATGAAACAACATCCATCACCAACATCTAATATTCTAATTGGCCATTCAATCTTTTTGTTTTTAAACAATTCACTAATATTTTCAGCGTTAAAATTAAGAACTTTATAAAACGTTAATTTTTTACCTGATTTTACTCCAAGCGAAAAACAATTTCCGCGAGGCAGTGGGAAATCTTTAGGAATATAACCAACACAAGTCTGACTACCCATTTCAATAGCATTAAGGAATTTAGTTGGTTTTGAAACTGCCTTAATGTCTTTTAAATTCATATAAATAAAATACCTAACTCAAAAATATTTAATATGAAGTTGAATAGTTTAAATAAGGATAAATTAAGAATTGGGGTGATAGGGTATTGTTCTCAATATTTTGATAAAAAAGATGCTAAAAATAAATTAGAAAAAACAGTCAAGAATATAGTAAAAAACAACAAACTTCCAGTACATATAGTGTCGGGCCTTACAAATATTGGAATGATGGCGATAGCATATAAAGTGGCAAGCGAAAATGGCTACAAAACAGTTGGCTATGCATGTAAAAAAGCTTTAGATATGGAATTATTTGATGTTGATAAGAAACATATTATTGGAGATAAGTGGGGAGATGAAAGCGAAGAATTTATTAATAATATAGACGTATTAATAAAAGTTGGAGGTGGTGAACAATCTAAGAAAGAATTAAAAATGGCTAAAGAATTAGGTATTGAAACTCATGAGTGCGATGTAAAAGAGAAAATATCATATTGTTTAATGGGATATCTTAATAAAGATTCAGCAAAAGAAATTCATGAACAAGCCAAGAATTTAAAAGCCAGAGAAGTTAAAAAACCAGATTACCACATAACTATAAGATACTGGTTAGCTGATCCTAAAGAAAGTATCTCAAAAGTAACCAAATATTTAGATGATAGATTTAAGCATCCAGTGCTTATTGAAGCAGATTATGAAGGCGAAACTGAAACTTTTGGTAATGAAAAATCACATGTACTTCTTGTTAATAGCAAATCTTTAAACGAATTCCAAAAGGACATTGATAATAAATTGCAAAGCTTTGGCGCTCCACCATCAGATTTTCCTGATTATAGGGCGCACATAACTGTCGCAGAAGGCGTAACAAAGAATGTTAAAATTAAGAATTGTAAAGTGCTGATAAACAAATGGATTCTTACTACTAACAATGATTCAAACGAAAAACCTAAAGTTATTTGGGAAAAGGAATTCTAGAGATATCTTCAGCATAAATTCCAACAACTTTACTATCCATTGATAATTGGGTTCTTAATCTAGTTAATTGCGGATGATGCTTTAAACAATTGCTTAATCTTCTACCAGAATCAGTGTTAATAATTTTAATTTTTGCATTTACTTTACCATCTTTTACTTCAACATCTGTTACCACAGCACCAGCACGCATTAAATCATTACGACCACTTTCTCCATCAATATTGTCAAATACCAATACAGTCTTTTCTTTTATTCTTTTTTGCAGATCCTCAATTGCTTTTTCTACTACTTCTTTTGGATAAACCATTCCATTAGCGTTTGGCTTATTATCATTGCAGACTTCCATAATGTTAACGACTAAATCAGGATTATCTTGTTTAAACTGTTCGCGCATTTTTGCGTCACGGATGGTCTGCTCATTTTCATCGTCATGATTACTCATATTATTTTATAATAGAAACCAGATTGCGTAAATAGTATATGGGTCCGACAGATAGTGATGTTGATACAACATGCAAGCACACTATGCTTTTACCTAGACGTGCAACTGATATGTATGATAAATGTGCAATTTGTGGGAAATTTGTCAGGGATTCTCTTGATTATGTTGGCACTACAACTATTGGAACTATGACCAATGTTAGTATGGGTCGTGTTGCAATTAATCAGCCTGCTATACAGATTATTCATGATAGAAACAAAATAGCTAAAAAGTTAGAATGGACGCCTCCACCAAATGCGCCAAAAAAGCGTAATTTGTACAATAAATAATTTTTTAAACTTGTTAAATTAAACTAAAAATAAAATATATCCTGTGAAAACCATAAGCGTAATAATCCACTCAATATCAGCGTGCAATCTCAAATGCACTCATTGTGGTCAAGGGACCTGGAGAAAAGATCTTCCCACATATAAGTTAACATTTGAGCAGGTTAAAAAATTTTTAGATGTTTGTAAAGAAAGTGACTATTCTATTAAAGAAATTTTGATAAGTGGTGGTGAACCTTCATTATGGAAAGATCTTGAATCATCAGTAAAATTAATGAAGCAATCTGAAGTTGTCAAATCGGTAACATTGTTTAGTAACGGCACTAGATTAATGAGCGATGAAGTTATTAAAAATGTTAATCAGATAATAGTTTCATATTATAATGGATCTAATAAAGAAGCAGTCGATGAAATGGTCAAAAAGTGTAAAGAATATGGTGTTAGATTTAAATTGAAGGATAAGCATAAATTCTGGCCATGGCCAACAGAAAAAGTTGAAGGAACTGTTCCAGGGCAGTGTGTATGCACACCAATGTCATTACTTGGTGATGAAATAGCTGTATGTGGTCAAGTATTTGAACTTGAAAGAAGATTTAATTTAGATTGTTCAACTCATAAAATCAAAGTAGAAAATGGATTCCTTGATCGTTTAAATATGAAAATAGGAACGTACGATATTTGTGGATATTGCATTGAAAATAGGTCAGTTCAAAGAAAAATGGATAAAGTGTTAAACGATTAGTATATAGGTTAATGCATCAGGGTTTAGACTATGAAAAAATGATAAAAGACATAAGGGATATTGTATCAGAATGGTCTATCACTAAAAATAATGATGATGACAGTGATTTGTTTTCAACAATTGAAAGAAGAGTATTCTTTAAACTTGGCATAGATAAAGATGAAATTCAATCAGTTATAAAAATACTATCAGATTTAGATGAATCTATTGGTGCTATTTTTGTCAGAATAGATGTTGATATTATGGATAAAGCAATTTATAAAATAAATAAATTTTAAGGATTTTGCCTTTTTAAGCGTATTTCTGATTCTGATGGCCCTTCGCGCCATTCTCCACTACGATTTTTCTGTACAGTTTGTTTTGGTAACAGCGATGATATTCTATTTTCATTTGCATCATGTGGGTTATCTTCATACATTGGTTCAATAGTTCTTCTATTATAAATCTGTCCATCAAGGTTTCCATTCATCCTGCCAATCATGTATTTGGCTTCATGCGTTATAGTCGATAGGAATATAGCATGTTGTACCATGATTACTATCAATCTGATTCTATTGGTTGAAAAAAATGCGCTTTGAGCAACTTTTTCGCTTTGGATTATTAAAGATTCAATTAATTCAGTATCCCATTTTTTAAATGCAGCTATCGCTTGTGGTGGTATGCCACGTCTAATCCATTTATCGTTAATTGAATTTTGTAAGTCAGTAAGCATCGTTGATACACGATTGGAAAATTGTTCTGCGTATTTTGGTCCTCTATCCTCAAATCCCTCTCTTTTAACTTCCGCAGCAATAAATTCATTAAATATATCGTGCCACGCTGTGAGATAATCAGAAAGCATATCTCTTAACATTTCAGTTCTAGCATGACAACCACATCTTATAGTTGGTAATTTCCTAGCCATTAATTCTTGAACAGTGACGAAAAAGAAATGATCTTCAACTAATGGTCTATTATATATATCAGTACCTTTTGTTATTTTATCAGTCTTTTTAAAAAGTTTCTTTTTCAACTTCAAAAAATATATTGTTAAAATTTCTCTGAATGCCCATATTAGCACCAATAGAAACGCTCCTAGTATACTTGCGGTGCTAGTATCAATGCCTAAATCAATGTCGCCCATACTTTAATTTTGCGCATTGTTAATTAAGACATAATCATTAATTTTATTAAAACGTATTTAATGTACAATAAAGGGACAAAAATAATTTCATGGACAAAATTGAAGCACGCAACATACGTTTACTTAATACTAATAATTTTACAAAAGAAGTTATTCAACAATTAATTGACAGATTAAACTCTGAACATATAGCTATAACAAATAACACAGCTATAGTGCCTGGAACTGTAAAATTGGTTGATAATTATATTGAGGCTAATGTTAACTCAACAGGCAATAATAAAATGGTCAAATATGCTAATATTATAAACGATATATTATTAGCGCCTATTCCTTCTTAATTTCTTCTTCCTTTTTACTATCTTCAATTACTTTTTTAATTTCATTTACAATTTCATCGATTAATTTACTTATGACAGTTGTTCCATCGGCATACTTTGTGTTTTTTACGCCAACTCTTTTAAAGTCTTTTCCAGTAAAATAGTATACACCCAAATTACTTTCATTCCATTCTACTACATCACCAACATTAAAGTGATTAGATCCTATTGTTATATCTTTTGTAATTGTAATGCTTTTCATGTTTTATCCTTAATCTAAATACTAATACGGGCTTTTTTGGTTGGGCGATCACGACTAATCCCAATACTTTCCATTCCAATACTTATTCTGAATAGTATCAGGCGTGTTAGAGACTGACTGGCAGCCATTGGTTGAACACTGACAAGATCACTAATGGCGTCATGACTAAGTGCTTTTTTAACATTTTCATCTAATTCAGCTAAAATTCTAGCAACATCGTATATACTATGACCTCTTATTTTGCCTCTTAAAATTTTATTTAATTGATTTAATAATTGAAACTGATCCTTAATTAGATGAGGCTTTAACTTTTTTAAAATTTCTTCGTAATCTAACTTACTATAATGCACTAAATTAAAATACGTTAAATGTCAATCTCATTGGAAATAAGCATTAAATCTCTATCAAGATCACACAATATATTAACAATTCTGTTTGATGCATCCCAATTTTCTATTACTCCATCTACTGACCTATCTATATTTAACACATCACATGTAAAATTGAAAATATCAAAAAAATTACGCGGTTTATTAGCTTTAACTTCTTTAATTAACCATTCAAAATCAACATTAATCATGTTTCTTTAGATTTTTCATAGATTTTTATCAGTTCATCACGATAAACTTTTAAAATTTCATCTAATATTGGCCAATAGCATGTTGGCTGCGTAATACATTCAATACCATCAATAAATCCTTTAAAATAAACAAGGTTAATAGCATCATTCGTATCAATACCACGCCCCAATGGCTGAGGCCAACTTTCAAACATATCAATATTTTTAACAAACCACCCATCATTTCTTATTGCTATGCTTAAATAATAAGCCCAAAGTGGAGACTCTATTTTTTCACCAAAACTCTCCAGTTTGTTTTCTCTATGAATGATTAAATATGAATATATAGGTTTTGGTAATTTAATTAACAGAGGTTCTACTAATTTACTAATATCATTAATAATCTCAGTAGTTATCATTTAAATAAAATACTATATATTACTTTTCCATATTTCTTCTATTATTTTCATTGAGTATTCATCTGGATGAACATTATTAAGATCTGCCTTCCATAGCCCTAAACCATTTCTTATTTTACGTCCAATATTATGATGTATCCTAATTAACTCTTCAAATTTCATTTTCTTAATTCCTGATATAGCATCAGGGCCAATTAATTTTTTAGCTAACTCAACATGTTGTTCAAAAGTTACCATCTTAATTCTTCTGATCGTTCATACCATGTAAAGCCTGCCTCTACAAATTTTTGCATTACTAATTTTTTCTTTTCTTTTGAAACACGTGGAATATCAATTTTCGAAGCGATTTGCTGATTTTCTTCGCCATTGTCATTTATGCCAATAAACGGATTAGCTAATGATGTCTCACCATTTTTTGCATGTTCAACTATGCGGCTTTTAATTATATTAAATATCTTATTAACAGTTTCTAAATCAGAGGCTTTATACAATTCAACCAATTTACGTGCTGATTCGACTGTAAACGGAATTGATCTGTTAGCCATAATTTTTTATAACAGAAAACTGACTAATATAAATACCCGTGATAGGACTTGAACCTATACGTCATTACTGACGAAGACTTTTGAGGTCTTTGTGTCTGCCTTTCCACCACACGGGCTTGGATTATATTTGTAATACCACTCGCATACTTCAGTTGGTAGAGTAGTTACATCAAACCAACGTGCTGAATGTTTTTTAGCACATTTGAATTTATTTTCTCCAATAGGCTCACATAGAACACTTAGAACATCATTCTCATCAATTTTATATTCTAGCGCTTTTACAAAAATATTTTCAATCTTAAACTGATGTGGGTATTCCATATTATTTTATAAAACGAATTTATTAACTATCTATGGTTTTATCCATGGCGATTCGTTGTGCTTTAATTGCCAATGCTTGCCAGTTATTTTTAAATGCAATCCACATCTTTTACAAATTGGTGGTGGCCCAGATTTCCATTGATGACCCTTACGAGCGCATTTTGTAATTATACTCACTTTTCAAATTTTAGTCTTTGACTTATTAACATTTTTCTTAATACTTATTAATTCTTTTAGCATTGTAACTCTGCCTTGCTTTATATAATAAGTAGAATCGCTAATAACATCAGCATGCCATTTTTCATTTATTAATTTAAGTTCAATTTCTTCATGACGAAGTTTAGCCGTTAACATTCTAAGAGTTAAATCCATTATTTAATTCCTTCTAACAATTTTTTAGAATGATTTTTTGTTTCTTCAATAGCTAATTTTAATTCTGCTTCATACTCAGCAATATTAATATTTTTACCATTGCTATTAAATCTAAGTTTTAATAAAACACTCCTTTTAAGCATGGAAGATCTGACAGCAGTTAAACGATTATAATCGAATTCATATAACATTTTTGCAATAGCGCTAGTTGTAGCTTCAACAGTATTTAAGCCACCAGAACGAACAGCTGTTTGAATAGCATGAACTATTTTAGATGCTTGATTATTATAAAATGTCATCTTACCACCACCATCAAGATGAATTCCTTTCATCAAATTACCAATTAATTCAGAATTTGACTCCTTGAAAATTTCTTGGACAGACTTAGCTTCACCGATTCTTCTTGATTCAGACATGTTTACTCCTTTGGTTGTTATTATAAAATACTCTATTTAAACTGTTCCTATTTAAATAAGCAGCATATTCTGTATCACATTTACTAGAACAGCAAGTTTTATTATGAAAACAATATTCGCCACAGTTTGGGCATAAACCTGTTGGTTCTATGCTTCCTTCATTCCATGGCTTATACTCACCACCACCCTTAGTCGGGAATTGCCCGCACGTTGGGTCGATTATTTCACCACCATTATCGATTAACCACCAATGTTGTCTTTCTCCCCAGATTGCATCAAAATAATGACCTCTGACACGAATTAATTCTGGAAATACCTTCTGCATTTCCAATGTTGCTTCTGCACATTTGCCATATGGATCATTATCCAGACACCATCTATTCATCCATTCACGATACTTTGGTTGCATGCTTGCTTTTATTTTTTGACTTACATGATAGACCGTTGTTAAAATTAAAACATTTTTTACCACAATACGGGCAAATTAATTTAGTTTTCATTGTTACGCCTGTTTTTAAATAACATGAATGCATCATTTGTGTCTTTCCAGCCATATATGTAACGCATCGTTGTCATTTCTGTTCCTAAACTACCTAATAGGTATTCACATACTTTAAAATTTCTAGCCATGCGAGCTAGTCTAAGACCACGCTTAATAGTTTTCTCTCTAATTTTAAAGAAATCAAACATTAACTTTATCACGCTTCGTTGAAAATGGTATTACATGACCAAAACGTCTGCAGAATTCTGCATGTGCATGAGCGCATCTTGGACAATAATCTTTATTATCTGTTCCGTGTTTCCATCCATTTTTTGAACGTTTTGATAAATCAACTTTGTGATGACAAGTATCACAAGTAATAATCGTTATTGTTTTAGTGGTAGCAGTCATGATTTAATCAATTCATCGGCTTTTAAACGCCACGCCTTGAACATTTCTGTATTTCGCCATCCCCATTTTTTACTAGCTAAGTGTTCGGCTTTGTGATTATAACCAGATCCAGGAAGTATACCTGCAGTATGATTATCATAAAATGCAGCTTCAACAATTGGAAGCATATCATTTATTAATTCAATCGCCAATTTAAGTTTATCATTCTTGACTTCTTCGAGCATTTCGCTCAAAGTATCAAGTGCTGCCTTACGTTTTTCACGAAGCAAGGCAGCTTTAGCGGCTTCATCAATGGCGTCCATTATTGCAACCTTGACTCAGGATATTCATCCCAAGTGCGCCCATTTAGGATTCTACCAGCAGCCACCTTGCCAACTCTTTCCACTTCATCAGATACGTTACTAGCAGGACCCCATTCGCCCCACTGTTTAAATAAAAACTTTATTCCAAGAGAAACAGACTGATCACGTAAAGATCGCGCCCATTTAGGTTCCATGTGGCGAGCTTTAGGTCCGCTCTCTCCGCCAACAATAATCCAATCAAGATTGTATTTTTCGCCTTTATATAACTTAGTGATATCAATATCATGCAATAAAGGTTCGCAACTGATAAAGTGAACAGCAGCAGGAACCTTGAGAAGCTCAGGAATCCTTTCCTCGGCGTAGCTCTGATTCTCAACTGATGTACCAAGCCATACGTTATGACGCGTTTTTTCAAACCAACTCTTCGGAATCATCTTAGCGATATTCTTAGGACGTTTAGTTAATAACAACCAATCAAGATGAGGGCAATTCTGTATTAAATTAAATAAATCATCACGCCATTTATCATCGACTTCATCATCAAACACATCTGATAACGAAGCACAAAATACGCGTGGGCGATTAAACTGGCCTAAATCTTTACCAAGATTTGTTTCATCCTGCCAATCAATATAATCGTACATCGCATTCTTATCCCACTGAAGAGGCTTGTTCCAGTTCGATGTTGAAGTACGCTGGCGAGGATTTCCAGCGCCCCAAATTACGCCATTCTTTTTATGACTCATATCACGTTCAGCATAACAATTAGTGCATGCTGGCGATACTTTAGTACACCCAACCCACGGGTTAAAGGTGTGAGTGGCCCATTCAATTTTGGTGTTTGCGCCCATATTGTTACCTTGTTATAGTGTGAACGATTGGATTGTAAATGCCGCCAGTTACTCTACTACGATTATCTAAGCCATATGGTTTATACTCTATTAAATAGCCTTGCTGTTGATCTTGTTTATAGTCCCATTCCCTCCAGCCACCAAAGCTATTTAACATATTGTGAGAATCCTTTGATCCTACTCTTATACGATTATTTGAGCTAGAATTTTGATTAATTGTTGTTATCGTATAATAAAATATCCTACCGTTGGTAGAATAGTGACGAGTACGATATTTAGTATAATTTTCATACGATCCATCTTTTTTCCGCCTTGTGGCAGGTTCTGCTACTTGTTCGCTATGACTAAAAGTTGTATCATCATATGAAGTAGAAGAAACATATATCAATGTTTGCGATTTAATTTCTTCATTATAACTAGATAATCTATCTAAAAACAGATTTCCAGCTTCATATCGAGATAAAGCTTTAGCTTGATGTGATAATAAAGAATTGTATGCATCATTATCATATTTCCCATCATCTTTTATAGGAACATACCAATGAATATCATCATTAATACTCTTTACAATGCTATATGATTCACGTGCATGATCATACAATTTAAATGCGATGTCTTTAATATCATCTGATTTTGCAACTTTATTGATTTCATCTAAAATCGATTTTGCAGCTAAATATTTTATGCCCATATGATTATTAAGATTAGGGTCATTAAGAGAATTTAAAGCAGTTCTATTTCTTTCATTTTCTTGAGGAATAATATTTAACAAATCTTTACAATACTTGTTAATATTATTTAAATCATCTGGTAATTCAATACCGGAAGGAATTGGTTTTTTAAGAATAGCTTTTAAAGTCATTTCATTTCTAATTGCACGATCCCTAATTTGATTACGACCTTCACAAAAATTAACAATTGTATCGATTTCATCTTGACAATTTTTTATTCTTTCCAGTGGAGTTAAATAGCCATTCTTTTTGGCTAAAACATCAAATCCAATTTCGAGTTTTGAACGAACTAAATCAGTTTCGCCAAGTGAAGAATATGAACTAATATCAGCATCAAGTACCGGAATTTTATTTTTAATATTTAGTATGCTATCATTTATTTTGTTCTTTTCACTTTGAACTAAAATAAAGCTAATACTTTCAATTTTATTATTTGTTGAATTAATATTACCTTTTAAAAGCAATAAAGCTTTATTAGTTTCTTCAACAGCAGCTTTAGATTTATATGATTGATATACTTTTACAATTGATATAGTTATTAATACTACAATTAGTAGAATTATTCCAATCCAAATAATGTGGGCTGGCTTTAACCTATCATTCATAATAATTTATAACACAAACAATCATTTAATTAATCCTAGGTCTACGCTTTAATTTAGCCCCAGGCGGTTTATATTTCATATTATTCTTTTGATGATAATAATCTAACCTATTCCATAATTCTAGACAAACTCCTTGATTAATAATTATCGCAGGGTTGTCATTTTCTCTAGCAGAATGAATAGCATACATCATGTCAGATATTTTATCTTGTTCAAGTTTTCTAGCTAAATAATCAGTTTGAATTTCAATTTCTTCTTTAGTTAAAAAACCAAAACTTTTTAATGCTTCAAAAATTGCTGGTGCCCAAGTCCTTACACCACTACAATAAACCTTTCTATTTAATGGTACACAATTAGTATAAAGAGCACCTTTCTTGCCCATTATTACGGTAATACCACCACATTTAAATATTTTACCTTCGACTTTTAATTGCTCTGGTATCGGTTTAAAATCAATATTACCAATTTTTCTAACTGGACTAGCCATATAACCCATGATAATCTCCTAAACCTTTAAATACCTTGGCTCTTTCCATAATGGAATATCATCAAATTTATTGCCGTCATTAAACAATGGCTTAAATCCAATGCATACTTCAATATTGTCAAGTGTGCTTTCGGTAAAAACACGGTGTAGTCCAATATTCCTACAGAGCTTAAATTGCTGAATATTGATAGCTTGATGTAAAATCTTTACAAATGAAATCTTTTCCCAAGCTTGAGTAACTGGATCGTCCTTAAAAGTTAAATAAGTGCCTAACGGGGCATGCATTGCCGAAATCATTGCCACAGCAATTGAAATATCTGGTCTAAGAACTAAATGCATTTTTATGGTCATTTTGGAATATTAATTTTTGGCTTAACTTTTACAAATCCTGTTCCGCTACATACATGACAAACATGAGAACCTTCTTTATCTTCAATCGAACCATTGTTACAATTTAAACATCTATATTCTTTTGGTTTACGTTCCTCTTTAGTATATCCGTTACCACCACATTCATTACATCTTTCTGGCACATTATTGCTATCAACAACTACTCCTTCATTACAATTTTCACATCTATATTCACTATTTCTAATAACTAGTTGACACTTGTTTAATAAGACGTGCCTAAAATATATCGCAGCTAAACTTTTAGCCTGCGATTCTGATAAGTCAGTCATCTTTCCAGATGCACCAATCCTGCAAATTGTCGCAACAAAATCAAGTTCCCAATTGCTTAACGATTTGTTTATTTTAAGATTATTATTTTTAATTTGTGCATCAAGAACCTCTTTAATAAAAAATGCCGCTCGTTCAATGTTCATTTTAAATCCTTATTTTCTTTGCTGCTTAACTTAATTAAGTTAGATCTAAATTTAACAACACTTTCTTCTCCAATAGGATTAAATTCTAAATCTTTTTTACCAGTAATTTCTTCAATTGTAATGAATTTTAAACATTTTGCTATTCCATCATAACTTAAGTCATATATGTAATTAGACCATATCCCATTATGAATACATTTTGCCATAATTTTCTTATTATCCATGATTGAATAAAGATTTAAACGATTACTATTATTAATAAGATCAATACGTCCACCAAATTTTAAAACATTAACAAGTGACTCCATAAATACTTTACGAGATATTTTCATGTAACTTTATAAAAAATCAGTGCTTGTTATAAACTAATAGGAATATGGTATGAATATTAAAACAACAATTATGATTTTCATCATTGTGGTCTTGTCGTGCGCAGTTTATGGTTTTTATGTAAAGAATAAGAATATTGAAGAAAGTTTAGAAAAAGAAAAGGCAGCCGCTTATCTGAATGGTTTTACTGATGGTGTAATCAAGTAATGAAAGAAGCATCAGAATCAAGAATTATAGAATTATTAGACGCTGGCTGGCGTCTATTTGGTACTCCGCATATGCGTGGACCAAAAGGCAATATCGTTCAAGTCCATCGCGGGACTTTCAAAAGAATGTTAAAAAACAATAAAATTAAGTCTGTTGATTCTCGTACTTCTCATGAATATATTAAAGTTATCTTGCCATCCCAGCCATCTGAGCAGACTTAGCGCTTCCTTCAAGAACCATTTCTATATAGTCTTTTACCGTAGCTCCGCCAGTTACTTTGGCCCCTTTGAATACCTGTTCAACCGGGGAGTCTGGTGATATTCCAAGTTTTTCACAGAATCCCATAAACTTAGCGATGTATTTATCAGGATCGTTAAGATATTGTTCAGCAAGTCTTGGATCTCTTAAAGCTGATGTGACCTTACCAAGAGTACCCTTAAGCTGTTCTCCCTGAGTGAACATATCTGCCGGGGCAGCAGCCGCAGCAGAACCAGCATCAGCGGCAGCGGCAGGTGCGGCTGCTGGTGCTTGAGCAGCATCTGCACCACCCTGTAATTGCACACCATTTTCAACAGCAGCTTTCGCTATTTCTGCTTTTTGTGATACTATCATGTTATAAACATCACCACCTACAGATGCAGCACTGAATATACCAGTTCCAAGTTGCAAAATCCCCAAGGCTATTTGCCACTTACTCTTGTCCTTACCCTTAACAAGCTCATCCTTTAACTTCCTGCTGCCTTTATACATATTCCAAATGCCAAATATTGCTTTAATAACCATTCCAATGGCTGGAAATGCAGAGGCTACAGTCATCACAACGCCAAGAGCGGCAAGAATTATAATCATCTTCTGGCCTGGATGGGCCTTCATATATTCACTAACTTTACCATAAAATTCTTTTAATTTAGCTATGATTCCCTTCTTCTCTTTTTCATCTAATTTCTCACCAGATTTTGCTTTAGACATCGCATTAGCATCACCGCCAAAATCGCCGCCACCCATTCTCTGGTCAGCCTTACCCCTCATATCAACAGTTTTATTTGGATCAAATTCAGCTTTTGCGCCCTTAGCCTTCACTTCTTTTTGGGCAGGAGCATCAACCTTTTCCATCGCTTCAGCATCACCACCAAAATCACCACCACCCATTCTTTGATTTGGATCAAACTTTTCGAATATATTATATAATTTATCGACAGAATTATTAACGAACAGGTTCTGAATTAACAGGAAATTTTCTGATATTACTTTATATTCAGTTATGAGACTTTTTGAGGCGCTAGGAAAACATTTCTTTATTTCACTCTCAGTTATGATATCAATTTTTTGTGATTTAATAGATTCAATAATGGCAATCTGACCATCTCTAAAATATTTAGAGTCAGCCGATATTGATGATAATTTCATAAATTTATATTTTACAGACTAATGATATCTATCTAACTCCTTCCAAACTTTATCGGCAGCTTCCCACATTTTATCAGCTTCTTCCCACATCTTTTTCTGATCTACATCATTAATATTAAAATTAGACTTTATTTTATTGGCCATATAGGCTACGATCTTAGGAGTCTCCCCTTCAACAGTTATCTTAATTTTTTCACCGCTTTTATGGGTAATATCAATAACAGCAGAACAGTAACTTATATGTCGTTTAGTCTTTTTCTTGAATGGCCAAAGTTTACTTAGCATGTTAATCCTAAAATGAATAGCTTTTACTAAGATCTGGCTTATCATCACTATCATAATTAGGAATAACTATATCAGCAAACCATTTTGTAGGTTCAATATATTTTTTATAGCTGACTTCAGTATAGTAAGAATGATTGAGTATAAATTTTAAATCCGGTGTTCTTTCTTTAGTATCTCTTTTTAGTCTTCTTGATATTCTTACATCAAATGGTGCTTCAACAAAAATTTTAAGATCAGCAAATTGATGAAGTCTTTTATCAAGAGCGAACAAACCTTCAAAAATTATCCATCTCCAACTGTGACTTTTACCAATAAATTTAAACTTTTTTACTTTTTGAGTCTTAAAATCATATTTAGCTATTGTAGTATTAGTGCCATGTAATATTGCATAACATATTTTATGATAGTCATTTATCCATTCATCAAAATCAACTGATTTTGGATTGTCCCAATCTGGAATTCCACCTTCTAATATCTTGAATGGCCCGCGAAAATAATTATCCATACTAAGTACATAAGCACCCCTAAACATTGCAGCTATAAGAGTTTTACCACTGCCACTACCACCAGCAATTAAAGCTACTTTTAATCTCATTTTTTATTTGGAATGGCGTCTATATCAAATACTGGCAAATCACGATCATTAAAATTCCATGGTCTTGGATATAAAAATCCTTGACCACCAGCTTTTATAAATGATCTTACATTATCTGCTTTATCGTCAATTAAAATAGAATCTGGACTGACATATTTCCATTTTTCAGTATCAAAACAAATTGGCGTAATTGGTTCTCGTGGAAGCCATTTATCAATCCATTTGATTTTACCAATTGCTGCATCTGAATTAAAAACAGCAGTTAGAATTGTAATATCATCCTTAGCTTTTAAAGCTTTATATAATTCAATACCATCTTTATCTGGCTTCATGTTCGACCAATAATTTTCGCCAGCATTGCTTAATATGATATGAAATTGTTCTTCAGTTTGACCAGTGAGCTTCCATATATCCCACTCTGTAATATCATCAAACTTCAGTTTAGAATTAACTAATTCAAGATACGCATCTGTGAAATTAACTAATGGTCCATCCATATCCAATAAAATCATAAACTAAATTTTCTAATCACCGTATGATTCATATTCAGGTTTAGTTACTTTAGACATGTAAGTCATAACTTCATCAAGGTTAAAGGGCCTGTAATCGCCAAGTAGCAACTTGGCGTTATCAACACCAACATCTAAGATCTTGCCATTAGCCTTATATTGGCCATGTGAATGACCGTGAAGATGGATACTACCATAATGGCAACAATCCCACCTAGCAATAGGATGATGGAATAGAATGATCTTCTCTTTGTTTACTCTTAACTTATGGTACGATTTAATCCAATTGAATTTGTTTAACTTTCGATATTTATTCTCATACTCATAGTCATGATTACCCATGATCAGATGTTTCTGACCACTCAAAGAATTAAGGATTGGTTCAATTAGCTTAATATTGAAGCTAAAATCGCCAAGATGGAAAACAATATCAGTAGGTCTTACGATCCTATTATATTTCTCCATCAACATATAATTCATCTCATCAACGGTTTTAAACTCCTGCCGGTACTTCAGCAAGTTCTTGTGAAAATAGTGGGTGTCAGAAGTGAACCAGTAATCCATAATAATTTATAACAAAATAACATTTGCTATAAATATGAATGATATTGGTTACTAGCCATCCGCCTGATTTTGACATAACTAAAGAAAAATCAGACTTATCAAAATCACCACAGTTTAAAAAACCGTTTGATTCGATGTTCGAAAATGCTTATAAATGGCTGTTCAATAAAATTGGTAAAAGTGAATTAATTTGGTGTTATAAAGATTCTGGAGTTAATCCGTCTCATGGTCATGAGAGAATAACTTGGACTCTTAATGTTCCAGATGATCGTTGCATTGTCATTAATGCCCATGCCTGGGACTGTGTTATAAATAAATGGCCATTTTACAAAGATGAATTAATAAAAGATATTTCTGATGAAGATTATGATAAATTAATGGAGTCTCTTAAAGGAACAGAAGAAAAATCATGGCATGACAATATTTTTAATGCAGACGGTGAAAGAGTAGAAGTATTGATAGATTCGCCAGTAGCAAAAGAATTTGTCATTAAAACAGAATGGGTTTGTGATTATGATTTTGAAATGTTCAAAGAAAAAGATGGGATAATTAGACAATCATACTATGATGAAAAAGAACTTAATAAATATGTTGAAATATATGAGAGCGCATTAAAAGGCAGAAAAATGGACTACAAATTAAGTATCAAAAAATCAATACAGGATAATAGCTTTTTATTAAATATAGACTGGTAATCAAGTCTTTGGCCGCTTTGATTCTTTAATTTTCTTCAAGATCTTTTTCATAGTACGAATGCGTGGAATTTTTGACTTATTACGCATCTCTTTAGCTTTTTGAATATTGTCCATCTTTATATCAATTGGGTGCATGCCTAATCTTGGATCTGGAGGATTCATGTTTTACCTCAATAAAATGATGGTGGAAGGACACAATGCTTACTGTCGTCTGGTACTCTTTCATCCCAAAATATAGCTTGCATTATTGGATCATTCATTAATTTAAATGTTTCCATCGTTGATTCACTAAGATGATCCCTCAATTGTGTTGAGCAGATCCAATACTGACTACCAGCTTCAGGATGCTTATCTAAAATTCTAAGATTTTGAGCTAATTTTTTTAAGGTTTTTTCGTCGGCTAAACCAATTTGATATTTCGTTTCAAGTAATTTTAAGCATTCATATTTTGCTGCAGCATAATCCTCACGCATCTGCAGCACATTTTTGGTATAGGTTTTAGAAAGATTAGGCAGCTTCATATTTTATTTACGCAGCACTCTTATTGATAGTTTCAGCTAATTCATTTATCTTTCTGGAAATTTTAGAAATTAACTCATTCATGTCCTTGACAAATTCATCATTCTCAGAATCAAAATTGCGTAGACACTGGTTATAATAATGAACAAAAGCGCCAGAAATGGAAGATGGGAAACAAACAACTTTCTGCCTGTCAGTATTAGGAGTCATCTTGTTTTCTGTATTTCCAGGTGCACCATTTAGTACAGGATGCACATACAATACATATGAATCGCCAGAAAATTCGACGAAATAAAATTCATCAAAATAAAACTTGATATTGTGCTTACCCTTTAATTTTTCAACATTAACAATATCGTTGATTTTATTGTTTTCACTAATCAATTTCTTTAATTCATCAGTCATCAATTCAGGGTAATACTTATTAAGATAGATGTCGATATTGTTTAAGGAAGAGAAGAAAGCAACACTAGAACTAGTGTTCTTAGTGATCTTAGTTAACTTAATTGTTAACTTAGTAATATCACCACTATCAAGTTCAAAATTATCATTGATCTTGAACTTCATCTTCCACCTCTTGTATTGGTTTATCGATTTCTTCTTCTATTTCTTTTTTAACAGACTTAGCAATAAATTTAATTCCATTATTGTTCAAATGAATACATTTAGTCTTTTTAGTTGATTCCGTTATGCCATATTTCTTACGAGTAAAAGCGAATTTCTTAGCATATCTAGGAACATTTTTTGGAATGATAAATTCCTTTTCTTCTGTCACTTTAATTGAAATAAGCCCTTTATTTCTTAATTCACTTACATTTATACCCAGACTACTGGCCTCATCCATATTGATCGGTTTTTTCTTTATTAACAATAATTGTTTTAATATTTTCATAACTTAAATGTCTTAGCTAGGAAGTCTATCGAGAAAACATGATGAGCTATCATTCCGCAATTACTGTGAACCACATGTAATTCACAATCTTCGCTGCTTTCTCCGCCCCAAGCATAATTAGGATAACTACAACCGTTTCTGGTTCCTTTTATATCTGACCTCAATGAAATAGAGCTATTTGATTTAACGTGATGTAACCTAATATCAGACCTAGTTCTATCTGGATTAAAGACAACATACTCATGAAGATCATTAAATCCACACACGTAAACTAACGAGTTATTTTCATTTGGTATTTTAGTTTGTTCAATCTTGGACCATTTTTCTCCATCATAAAAACTGGCCCATGCATGTTGATATGATCTAGACACATTTCTCATTAAAGAACATAATTTACCATTTTTATGGAAAAATGTTGGTTGAATAGCTACACCCTGTCCGAGATGAGATTGTTCAAGTGATTCACCAAATCTGTTTTTAAATATTAAATGATTATCTGATGATAAAGACCATAATTCGCAAATAGGATCTTTTTCTCTATACATTGGTATCAAGCAGTCATGTTGATTGCTAATTGGTTGACACCTTGCTAATAATCCAAACATATCATTGATCACAACCGATTCTTCTTCTATAGTATTAGGTGCATATTGCAATTTTCTAATAAAATCTTTTATACTTAAATTAATATGATGATTTGAGCAAAATTTCCAACGATCTACTGGAGTAAACGGTACAGATCCATCACTGGCAACATCTTCAAATCTTGAATATAAAATATTAACTCTTGATTCATGAACCCAAATTATCGGATTTCCAGTTCTCGGCTTGAATTCAGTATACTTACCATTGAAATAAATAAACGCTCTTTGTTCATCGGTGCATTCTGCACCGCAATACCCAACTATTATTGATTTATCTTTACAAAAATCTATCTGTGGCAATACAATAATTGAGGCACAATGATTGAAACTATAATCTGGATGACCAATTAAATCGATATTGTGATGCATTTACATAAAATACATCAAACTATACTGATAATTTATTACCTAAATCGACAGTATCATGTTGAGATATATCTTCAGTATCTTTAGTTTTATTCTTGGGCTTTTTCTCTGGTTCATTGCCACCAATTTTATCATCATACTTACCAGAATCTTTAATTGCTTGTTTCATCTTAGTAAGATGACTTATAAACAATTTAGATTTATCTTTATTATGTGTATCTTCTGGAACTTCCCCAGAATATTCATCCCATCTCTTCATTTTTTGAATTTCAACTAAATCATCTATATCATAATCATGTGCTCTAGTAATAGTTGAATCATATCCTTGACGTTCAAAATATGCTTGCATTCCTACCAATAAATCATGATCACCAGTTACAATAGTTGAATATGAATCGTCAGTACCATCATATTTAGGTTTATGTTCAACTTTTAATTTACTATATATCTCTTTACGTTTATTATCATCTAATTTTAAATTATCGATGAAACTATGGATATGGTGATTAATAGATGTTGCTATTTTACTGCTTAATAATCCAGGATTCTTGATTATATCACCAATTGATTTAGCAATGGCTTTTAGACCTTCATCGATAACAATGGTAGAGCCAGCCTCAATTATTTTAATATCAGATCCTTCAACTATTATATCCTGCAAAGTCCTAATCATGTTTTATATTTTACTACGATCGATTTTTTATTGCTTCTAAAATAGCGTTACCGATTAATTCACTAATATCTTTTGATTCAATGCCTGAGTTCGCAATGTCAGTCAATTGCTCAAGTGAAATAGAAAATTCAACTTTTAAAATAGGTTCAAAACTATTATTAATTAATATTTTAGAAAAATTGATATTTTTAACAAGGTTTTTGGTGATATTCTTTTTCATAGCCTGCTCCATATTTATAATATATACTCTACTTGTTATAAAAACATATGGCCAAACATAAAGTTCAAATCACTGAAGAACAACGTATAGAAGAACATCTGCTTGGTAGTCTTGCCGATCTTCGCAATACTCGCATTAATGAACCAGTTTTATCTTTCAAAATTGGTGATAGAGTTGGATATGGATCATTAGACAAGACTATTGTTGATGAAATCCTTGATGGTGGAAAGATATATAAAATTAAAGTCTGGTATAAAAATAAGCCAGATCAACAAAATTCTGGTGTTGAAATGTATAACGGTGCGGCCAGATATGTAGCATGGCATGAATTAACTCCATATCGTACAAAGGAAGAAAATAGCGAAATTGAAATAATGAGGTTCGAAGATGATATTCAGTTAAATTTCATGCAGTCAGGAATAGACTCATTATTTGATTATTATTATCGAAATAATCTTAATATGGAACCTGATTATCAACGTGGTCATATTTGGACTCTTGAAGACAAAGTTGCTTTAATCGATTCGATCTTTCATAATATTGAAATTGGTAAGTTCGTCTTTATCTTTACTGGCTATGAAGGAAATAGTCATTACGAAGTATTGGATGGAAAACAGCGAATGACTGCGCTTATTGAATTTTTTGAAGGTCGGTTTAAATATCGTGGAAAGACTTTTTACGAAATGAATTGGCGTGATCAATCACATTTTGAACGTTACAAGATTAGTTATGCTCGTACTGAAAAGACAATGACCGATAAACAGAAATATGAATATTTTTTGAAAATGAACACTTATGGTAAGGCGCAAGATCCTGCTCATATTGAATATGTCAAGAACCTTTTAAGGAAAAAAGATGTTTAATTCAGAAAATTTTAATGATATGCCGCCAGGATACTACTGGTTCTTCAATTCTTATATTGATGCTGACGAGAATGAAAAAATTATTAATAGAATCATTCAAATCGTAGAATTTAAAGAGCCTGGACCATATAAGTATGACAGATGGATTTCTGCTGGAAAGTATGTTTTAATGTTTGGTGATGAATCACTTAACAAGATTGATTATTTGATATCGTTCGGAAATAAAAAGCATATTAAATTCATTCCAATTAACGATCCAGAGGTATAGCATGGACAAATGTGCTAATTGTCACAAGCCACGTGACCAACATCATGCTAAAAATAATACTTGCCCAATCGGCAAGAAACATAGGATTTATGGATATACTAATTTTTATGGTTTAGATGGTTCACTCAGTGATGAATACAGAGTGTATAAACGCAGTTTTGAACATCCAGTAATTGGACAATGCTATCTTCATAAAGGAAAGCCGGTCTACATTGTTGATGGTATATTGATATCAAATGGAAAAGTTAAAGACTGGTGGGGCTACAGATTAATAAACAAGGATGGAACTCTTGGAAAATCAGGTAATTGTCATGGTAGTGAATTTACAGAAAAAATTGCGTGTAAAATTATTACTAAAGTGATAATTGATGAGAAATATTTTGTTGTTGAATTTTAGACACCCTTTGCAGTTATTTTTTACGTCGATTTTTTGACATTGAATCATGATAAGTATTGTGTTCAGCCTCTGTTGGTGGCTTATATGCTTCAATTTGCTCTTGCGGAATAGTACCTACAAAATCTTCTACAGATTTACGGAGCATTAATACTCTAGCATACTGCGAATCTAACGCACATTGCAATCTATCGTATGGCGTTTGTCTTTCAGTTGCAATATCTAGCATATTTGTCATTAATTCGTCAGATAATTCTCTCGATTTTAGCCATTTTGAATAAACAGCAGCCGGAAATTCAAAATCAACAACTAATCTATATTTAGTATCAGATGATGATTCTACTAATGCTGAATCTATGCTAGACCTAAATTTAGTCGCATCGCCAATTACTGCATCAAATCCTTCTTTACTTTCATAGGCATTACCAAGAATAGTTGCAAAGACATCTCTATATCCTCTAATAGTCCATGCAATAAGATCACGCTCAAGATTTGATGAACTACTATTTTCTGCTGCCCGTATCTGTCTATTAGCTTCATTAAAAAATTTATGATTGCGTAAATCAGGCAATGACGAATGATCTTGCCTAAGTATTGATGGATTATTTTCTTTTAACCATTCTAATATTTCTGACTTTTTTACATATTCACCACTTATTTTCTTATTCCAATATCTTATCACTAAAAATATCGCAGATCCAGCAGCTATAACAAATAATGATCCAATGACTATTAATATACCATAGTCAGCAATTAATCCAGCTGTCTTTTGTATTGGTTCTGTATCCATTTAGATTATTTTTGGTTTTATAAGTGAATAAAGTTTTCCTGGCGATACTTTATGTGGCTTAATACCACTGAGCATCCCGATTTCTTGCAATGCTGCTGTGCATATTTCACTGCAGAACCATTTAGTTTTACTTTGTGCACCAAAATGCAAAATCTGTGATAAAAATATTCCTGACCAATCATACTTACAATCTTTTTCTTTTTCACAAAAAGCTTTAATTTTAATTTCATCAGCTTCAGAAGTTGGCAGTTCTATAAAATCCCAGTATTTTGGATCTGGAATTCTTGATTTAAAGCCAGTTTTCATTTTCCCATCTAACGCATTACCAAACCAAACACCGTCAGAAAATACTAATTCGCAATGACTATAATCACTCTTGGTATAAAACTTGATAAGCTTATCAATAAACCCAGTTCCTTTTAAAAATGCTACTTTCATTTTTATATCTCCTGCCCTATATTTTACCACTTCTTTCAATTTTTCTATGCCGTAATCAATGCATTCATAATCAGTTTCAATAAACTCCAATTTTAAAGGTATTCTTTCCTTACAAATCGTAAACAATACTTCATTGTCATATATTTCAACATCAAAGTAATATTTAGTTGTATTCCAAACGATGCCGACCCCACCGTTAAAATTAACAATAACGGTGGGGTCAACACCAACTTCCTTAATTATCCTATGTGCAAGCTTGTTCATGCTGTCTTGCTTGGTCAAGATAATCGTCAATTCTTTCTTGCAGTCTTCTAGCTAATTGACGATACAATTCAGCTGCATTGGCATGTGTTTTTATTGGTTTGTTGTCCCTGGTAGTTTCAAAACACTGGTATACGGTCCCTGCCCCACAGTCAGGACAGGGACCGTCACTATTGAAATGGAAGGCACCACATCTATGACATTGGACAAAACCTATGTCTTCTGGATTATCCATTTAACACCTTCAATTCTTCAGCAGTGAATGATCAAAGCTTTTTAACTAAATTATCATAATAATACTTGCATGACCAATCATTCATCTTCTGAGATGGCTTTTTACCACGAATTTCAGAATAGAGAACAAGAGCAGAAGTGATTTCATTTTTGTTTCCTTGTCTGGTTGACATTAATGAACTGAGAGTGTCAATCTTTCTGGCTCTTGCAGCCTCTTTGATAGACTGACGAAGCAGGATTTGATCCCTGGACTTCAGTCTGATCAAATCACGAAGTTCTTTAATGATGCCTTTCCTGAGTTTTCGCAACTCAATCTCGGCATCAGTTAAAGTGGTAGTTGTGGTATTCATCTTACTACTCCTGGGATACGATGATCCCATAATTTCCATTTCTTGAAGAGCCGACACGGCTCACCAATCAATGGAATGGTGCAAAGTGAGGTTGCTTGGTTCCCAATATCCGGTTCTCTGAACAGGACACTAGGAATATTGAACAGTTCTAAACGTTGAAATTCTCGTAATAAAGACGATTCATCAGCAACTTGGCATAAAACCAAGTTGCTGACACTAGACGGAGCAGCACCAAGTTTTTGCGTTAATAAACCAGATTCTTGCGCGGCATGTGCCGCTTGAACCATCTGCTGCGCTAACGGCAGATCGGTTCTAACCAGAAGATAGGTATAAAATTCGTGCTAAAGCATGGTATTATTTTATAAAGTCGGGGCGGCTTTGTAAATTATAGGATTTTGGCGAGGAAAATCCCGCCAATTACCCCAACAACAAGACCGCCACCAAAGCCAATATAGGTATTTGCATTGGTAATCAGTTTAACAAAAAATCCTTGAACCTGTTCAGTATTCTTGCCATCTGACATGGTATATCTCCTGACCCTATATTTTCTTAGCAATAGCGCCTCTATGGTGAATCGAACACCAATTGACGAGATTTTAGAAATCTCCGCATTACCATTATGCTATAGAGGCATGTTGTTTTATAACAAACTTTGTTCAGTAGTTAAATACAAATATAAAATATGCCTAACGTAACAGTTTCTACTACTATTGATAATTTTATGCAGGCTGCCGATGCACCAGCAGCTAAAATGTCCATAGAAGACGTTAGCGCTGTTATTACTACAAGTGCTACAAGTATATCTACTAAAACATTATCATTATGTAATTCTACTAATGATTCTGGATGGAATATCATATTACCAACAGCAGCCAGCGTTTCTGGAAAGCGATATACAATTAAAAAAGTCGATGCTAGCATCAATCCTGTCAGAGTATTAACAACAAGTAGCCAAACTATTGATGGATATACATTCTATGATATCATCAATCAATATGACTTTATAGAAGTTGAATCAGACGGGTCTAATTGGCATATAGTTAATAAAAACTAAATCTGTTTCAATTTAAACATATCAATCTCAAACTTTAATTTATTAATTTTATTTTGAGCTTCGCTAGCCATATCTTCAGCAGCTAATCTATCTCTGTAAGCAGATTCAAGTTGAGCCATTAGTTTATTAAGAACTGATTTAGTTGATTCAGTTGGTTGTTCAGAAACCGGTGCAGGTTCAGAAACAGGCTCAGAAACCGGTGTAGGCTCAGAAACCGGTGCAGGTTCGGAGGTCCAATTGCTGATTAGTTCATGGATACAATCAAATCTTACCAATTCAGCCTTTGGGGTATGTTTTAACACTTTTGTACATGCTGACCTTCCATATTGATCATTATATTTTACAATATTAATTAATTCCTTGATCCATTTACGTCTTCCACCCCAGAACATTCTGGTTTCATTATTAACAATAACAAATTCTTCAATCTTAGAATCATGTTCAATTTTCTTTTGATCTTCATCGTAAAATGCTAATGCATTTATACCATTATAAACAGTTTGTTTTCCTCCATTCCAGGAAATTAATGAAACCGATTTTTCATGACATTTAAATAGCTTGGCCTTAATAACTTCTTGACCATTTTTGAAACGAAGTATTGGATAGTAATTCTTACCGCACCACCCGATGACTTTTTCTAAATTGACAGTATGATCGTAAAAATCATCTTTAACTTCAACAGTTTTATCTTTAACAATCACTTCAGTCCCCGCATCATTTCTGCTTTTCCAATATGAAATCTTACTAAGTGGACATCTTTCTGATTTTTTATGCCCAACTGGCTTAATAATGCAAGTATCTTTATTGATAATTGAAATAAGCATAGCTGGGACGCCATGCTGGAAATCTTTGCTAAAAGATTTAACCATTTTACCTATGCTATCTAGAGCATCTTTATAATCCATACTATTTTATAACAAATTCGTAAAATTATTAAATGTATTTAATTATGTATGAATACTCAAGAAAAATCAACGGCTAAAATATACTCATTAATATCAACTTCATATTCTGTAGCTTTAGGTAAATTAGGTGCTAAAATTAATGACAAATTCAAAAATGACTATATATCAATATTTAAAAATGTTATAGATAGATATTCTGAACCACATAGATCGTTTCACAATATCAAACACATAGAGCATGTTTTAAAGAATTTAAAGACAGACAGACCAGAAGTAATATTAGCTGTAATATATCATGATATCATTTACGTTCCTGGCTCAGAACATAATGAATATTGTTCATCACAATTGGCAGCAAAACACTTAGTTGAGCTTGGTGTGAAATTCAATACTATTATGGTGATTTCTCAACATATTTTATCAACTAAACAACACATTCCAAATGATCTGATCGGTAGTGAAGAATTAATCGATGCTGATCTTAGCATATTGGCAACAAGTAAACCTGTATTCAATAAATATTGTTATGATATAAGACTTGAATACCCGCACTTATCAGAGCAGGAATTCAATTCAGAAAGATGCCGTTGGGCGCTTGGACAGCTTGGACGTTTAAAGATCTTCCACAGTAAGAAAAATCGTAATCTTGAAGCAATTGCTAGAAAAAACTTGAGGACTTTAACTAATAATGAGTAAATGGGACAGCCCAGCTACATCAACTATAAATCCATTCAGAACGCATCGTAGCACAAAAAGCTGTGACAGTGCAACAAAACGATCATTAAAGTATCAAGTAATTCGAACTGTTATACAATGCAATCATAGATTTGTTAATGATTGGCCAACTGAAGGCCCAAATCCATGGATGTGGTATGTTTATCAACATAGACGCCCAATGCCACAGGTTCGCAATATGACATATGAGGAACCGATAAGATTTTATTATGGAAAAACCATGATGTTTGGGCCATTAGGCATGGGTCGCAACATCATGCAAGCTATGAAAGATTTTAAACGTAAACTAGCATGGGCAGAACGTGGGAAACAAACTCTTTAAAATGGTGGTTCGTCACTAGGTATAAAAGGTGGAGGAAATTTTGGAGGAAAACTGATTGTTTCTTGAATATATGATTTTTTGATTTTAACCTTGACTATCCACATAATTTTCCCATTTACTTCAGTTGTTGTAATTTCAACATATTGCCCATCTTTAATATTATCTTTAGTTATTTGTTTTACACGTTCCCAATCATCGACCATAGTTCCATTTTCGTTTATTTTTATTGCCTTAACAGTTCTTCTACCAAGCTGAATTGGGCCAAATGGCGATTTTTTATTATCATTCTCCTTAGGATCGCGAATACAATTGTGTATTTCGCCATTTATATTGTGTAGCCTCCATCCATACTTAGTATTTTGCCAATGCAAATTATTAGTTCCGCATCTGGTGCATGTTTTAATTGTTTTCTTAAAATGGTAACTTTCACTACATTCATCTGAACCATCAATTGAACCATCGTAGTAAAGATCTGCGTCGAGCTTTTGTTGAATTCCCAAATCAATAAAATAATCAGCCATATCACCCATATAAATCTCCTTAATTTTTTAGCAAATTCCTTTACACGATAAATAGTTATTATATAAAGGACCAGAGGATTATATGAACAGATATTGGATGATTAAAAATGATATGAAAGCTAGAATTGATTTACCCAATGCTGATTCAGATGAATATAAATTTCTTACTAATAATGGATGGAAAGTAAGACTAGAAGAATTAATATGTACCGAAAATGAAATATACGAATTTCTTGATAAAAATGGTCCATCAGATTTTGAAACGATTAAAGCCGCATTTCCAAAGCATTCATCTTCAGAATTAACTCATACTATTGGAGTATTGGTCTATTCTGCAAAGACAGTTGATACAATGAATGGAATAAATGGCATGTCTGGCGTGTTTGTAACCGCTAGACATCAAAAGAATTGGGCTAATAAAATTCAGAAAAAAAGAAATGATAATAAGCCAGTATCAATGTGCGACTTGCCGTGTCCTGATGTTGATCCAATATCAACAAATAACAAGACAAAAATTTCTGATATAGTTAATTCAACAATATCAAGTGATAAGTCAGAAACACCAGAAGCGGAACCTGAATCAACGCCAGATATTAAAGCATCTATTAATCTTCCAAAAATTGTCCAAAAGACATTACGTAAAAGTATCATAGAGAACGCAACTAGCCTCATAAACTTCAATTCATATATTTCAAATCTTAGTCCGGAACATCAGTGCTACTGGAACGAATATTTAGATGATTTTAAGAGAAAATTAATATTAACAGAAATCAAAAAGAAACTTACTCCAAAATAAGAAAAAGAGTATTTAAGTAAACTAGAGGCATACATGTTAAGATATATTAAAGGTGATCTCTTTAAAAATATAGAAAAAACAGGTAAATCAGATAATAAATATATCTTTCACGTATCTAATAACATTGGCAAATGGGGAGCCGGTTTCACTAGTTCACTTTCAAAGTTCAATAGGGAACCAGAAATTAGATATAGAGAATTCTGTTCAAAATATGCTACTTGGCCAGATAGCAAAAAATTCCTGCTCGGTAAGATCAATGTCGTTCCGCTCAGTGAAAATCTGACTGTTATTAATGCTATAGCTCAAAATGGTGTTAGAACACCAACTAATAAAATTCCTATTAGATATACTGCCTTAGTTGATGCGATGAGGGCAGCTAGATCAATTGTAAAAACAGATCATGAATTTCATTGTCCAAAATTTGGTTCTGATTTAGCTGGTGGAGATTGGGATTTCATTGAGTCATTAATTAAAGAAATCTGGCTTACTAATATTAATAACGTATACATCTACACCATCTAAGGAACACCATGCCTCAATACGTAGTAAAAGATTTTAAAGCCAACTTAAATGCTGAAGAACTTGAGAAAGTAATCAATGAATATTGTTCATCTGAAGGTGTTAAAATTATAAGCTGTGAATATATTAAACATGAATTCAGAGATATTAATAAGATGCCTGAATTCAAGACTTTTATTAGATTGATAGGAGAAAAGAATATGGGAAAATCGCAAAAGCAACCTACGGTATTAAAAGGTTGATAATTCGTGGACTTAAAAGAATATTCATTAAACGATGGAAAAAATGAAATAAAGTTAACTAAAGTAATTTTAGACAAAAATGAATGGGATTTGTTTTTATATAAGATGAAAAATGGTAAAGCATGGGTCAAAACAGGTAAAAATGCTTCAGAAATAAGTCAAATTCATTTGAATCAAATGAATAAAAAGAAGTGTGTTCCATTAATTGAAAATAATAAATTATTTAATAACTGCAATAGATTTATATCAGTAGTACATGGTGATCTAGGAAATCTTTATTTTAGACTATATTGGGCGTTAAATGCATGTTCACAAACTTCAGAATATAAAAATGAATTGAAAAAATCGCCAGAAGATTTTTTTAAAGAATTCATAAAATGGTGGAAGAGTATAAAAAACACTAAACTAGCTGGATATATAGCATTATCAAAAACTACTGACTCAAGATTTAAAATAAACGATATGTCTGGTTTTATAGCTCAATCAATAAATTATGACGAAAAAACAGAAATCAAAGATGAAAACGATTATGATAAATTGCATATAAAATATATAACTCCATGGGTTTTAGCTTCTGAAATATGTTTATATCTAAGTTCTAATAGTATAATAAACCTACCAGATGATAAAGGATTCATGACAATCAAATAGCAAATATATTTTATGAACTTAAGACCGATGACTGTTGAATCTTATCTGAAAGATTCCAGCGAAACAAAAGAAATTAGTGCAACTACTCTTAAGGTAAAATTACATAGCTATTACACTAAAACATTCCAGCCAGTAAATTATGAAAAAATATCATCAGTAATAAATGAGCTAGTTGAACAAGGGGTAATGTGTAAAAAAGGTGATAAATATATCTTATCTTAAATTTTTTAAATTATAATATTAATTAAGGACCTTTACTTGTTAAAAAAGGTCAGGAGATGATAAGTCATGAACTTCACCGTTAATAATACTTCTATCAATATTAGTGCAAACGATATTGATAGTGCGTCTAAGATCTTAAATGATGTTCGATGCAACAACAACTTCACCGTCCAGAAGGCGACCCAGACTAAGGGTTGCTGGTATATTTGGAATGTCATCCACAATGATGTACCGATCGCTTCGGTCAATGGCCGTAATGATTCGGAGGCTTCCCGAAACGCCAAAAAGTTATTCCAGTATGGCGATCTGGTTGAGACGAATAAGGAATTCAAGGACCTTTCTGATAATAAGACTGATAGCCCAAAGCCTGATTTCGTTAAGCCATCTGAAATCAAGTATGTCTTCACCATTGGCGATAGTGCCAAGACTCATGGTTTCTATGTCTTTGAAGCAACCTGCGCTGCAGAAGCATGGGATATTGGAACAGCTAAGTTTAATGATAATTTCCCGCAGGATGCCGGAACACGCTTAGGTCTTTGGCAGCGTGTCCTTATCCCGGTTCATGCCAATCCAAATTGGATTGCGGCTGATTTCGCCAAGAATGTCAAGACACCATCGCATTTTGCGGTTGACGTTCCTATCGGCCTCGGTCTGTCCAATGAAAAGTGGACTGGTCCTAGGGATGTTGTTAACACGAATGGTGGAGTGTTAGAAAACGCCATCAAGAAGCCGGTCGATCATATTGCTAAGCAGGGGTGATTCCACATGAAATGGATCGTGCAAGATCTAGATGGTGATAACGCTGATGACTACGAAGTCAGCGTTATCCATTCATCTTTCAAACAAGGTCTTGATTCACACGGTTGGGATGGGCCTAATAAAATATGTATGCCAACTGATGGATATAGCCGTAAAGAATGTATTAAACGTGCTAAAATTATTGCAAAAGCATTAAATAACTCCAATATTCCATATATATCATGACTACTACAGTAATGCATTTTTCTATCGCCGGAGACTGGCTCACTGATACTGTGCGGTCTTTATGGGCTGATGGAAAAATGAACAGGGCTATGGCTATTTTGGGTGATATTCGTGGTCTTGATGAAGCCACCAAAATGGAAATCATTTTGGGTAAAAAGAAATTTATCGGAGAAAGTGGTGATGATAACGGTCTTGAATTAGTAGATGATGATGCTACAGAAATAAATGGCGTACCATTGTTAACAGCCGAACAGATTTTCAAAAAGAAAGAGGATGAACTTAACGATCGGGAGAAAATAATCGAAGCTAAAGAAGATTGGGTTAATGGTCAAACCGAAAAAATCTCTAGCCAATGGGGTTTAATTAAGGTACCAAGATCACTTCTAACTAAAGGATACAGAAAAGGTAGCGGCTCACCATATTTTTATCTCGAAGATGAAAATAAAAAAATATATGAAAGTCTATTTTCTGAAGAAATAGAAGAAGCAAAAAGTAGGCTTCAAGTTTTGATTAATGAGCGAATGATGCGTGATCGAATGTTCATAGCTGGATTAAACCCTGCTGCTATTGATAAAATTCATGCTTCTGGAAATACTATTCTAGACACTGTTTTAAAAGGTGGTTTTGAACAGGAATTTAGAGAGCCGTTCAAAGAACATGCTCCGCTTCATGAACCAGAACCTGAGAAAGTAAAACCGGATAAAAAGTTAAATGGGTTAAATGGTTGGATTTCACCAAATGGAGAATTTTATTCCTGCGGATTTATGGGTCATATTAAACTGGCATCTGACCTTAATGCTACTGAAGGTGAATTAGAAAAATTATGGGTTAAGGTCCAAAATGTTAATGAGCCATTAGCATTAATACCAAGAGAAGGCAAAAGCGACTTTACTAGTATTCCATATGATGGAGTAACTCAGGCTCAGTATGATACAATGTGCAAATGGAGTATAAAGCACAAGCGTCCATCGCCAGATGATATTAAAATAAAAGATTGATCTGACAAATTTAATACATGGATAATTTGCGTAGGAAGATATTTAGCGCAATCGTTGACGGTAATGATCCATATAAATTATTTATATCAGAGTCTAAATTATTAACTGAAGCGCATCAGTGCTTGATGGAAGAAATAGTAAGTTGGATGTGGATTCAAATTCAACTAATAAAAGACCTACTTAATTTTAATGAAATTGATATTTGGGGACATGGTTTCGATTCTGATGTAGGTGATTGGTCTAATTATGACTTAAAAAGAAAACAGTTAATGGTAATGACATATTTAGATAAAATTGGTATACTGAAACAGCTTAGGGATCATATAAATAATAGTAAAGATACTGTCAGAGTTGGTACTAATGATTACGACATAAAAGAAATTGTTAGTAATTTCAAACCGCCATTAGTATCACCAGAATTCCTAAAAGAATTTAGAGAATCCAAAATTTATAAAGATTTATTAAATATCGCTCTAACTGGAATAAAGACTGGTCAAACTACTCTTCAGCCTTAGTCTTTGTATAAGCATAAAAAGTTTTAGAATCTATAAAATCCATTTCTACAACTCCATCTTTATCACAATTTTGTATAGCCATAACGTCAGATTGGCTATCTGAACATTCAAAGCAGATAGCTTTACCCAATAGCGAGAATCTTTCTTCTGTAACCTTATTTATTTTACATGATTCACATGTATAAGATTTAGACTTTTTAACCGGCTTTTTAGCTGGCTTTTTAGGCATTTTATCTCCGAATTACGTTTAGTTTTGATCAATGATAGATTTAACATCTTTAACTATGCTATCAATATCACGATCAACCATAACTTCATGAATATTACTTGGACTAATAAATTTATTTAACATAAACCTGATTTCAACATCTGTCTTAAATTCACTATAATAATTATAGACTCTCTTTAAATATTCATCGCCAGCAGATTCAAAACGATCTTTTCTATTACCTTGAATCTTATCTTGTTCAACAAGATTAGGTTTTTTAATTCTTGATTGGATCACATCAAAAGGTGCATTGAATACTATTAGTTTATCAATTCTCCTTCTCCATCCGCAAGCGATAAGAAGATTGAACATCGCATCAATTTCTGCTAATGTTACGCCTTTAGCTCTTTGATAAACAGTGCTTGTGATATTAAGCCTATCACAAATAAGAAGTTGGTCTTGATTATGGTCGAAATTTTTGATATACTGATCATAAAAGCCAATAGCATCAGTAGCGAACAACGCAAGCTCTTGTGATCCACTAAGATTAAAATTACCAAATTTTAAAAGCTTTCTAAGCTCTTTACCAATTTCAGTTGATCCAGGATGGCTAGTCACAACTACATTTGGATATGATCCAAATAGAGATTTAATAATTGTACTCTTACCAACGCCATTGATTCCTTCTAAAACTACGATCTTTTGCATGTTATTCCTTAGTTTCCGAACTCAACTAATCTGGTGACACGGCACTGACTTGCACGATATACGATCATTTCATTATTATGAACAACCTCGCCAGCCCTTGCAAAGGTCGAGTCACAGCCATCCGGCGCTTTTTTCCAAGATCCGGAACTCTTAGGAATATATGGCTTACCCATCGCAACATCGTTAAGGAGCATATAGCACGTATTATCTTTTCTACCACCGCCCCAATATCCATAAGCGTAGTTTAAGCTCTTTGTCGATTGGTCTGAGAAGTATATTCCGTCACCGAACATGCGCCCAGCATCGGCCCATGGCGGAATGATCAGACCACGTGACAGAATAGAAAGCAAATTACCAACACGGGTACCATGCCATAATTCTTTAACATTTCCAACCTTGGCCCCATCTTTATCAAAATTCTCATTCATATGAGATATTGTTAAAGTCCAGGCACGTTTTGGCTTTAATCCAGCCTGAGCCGCAGCGTGCATACTCTGGAAAGTAGAACGGAAATACTTATCAATACGCTTTAATTCATCACTATCAGTCGGCTTTAAACTAACATTCCAGGTGCGCTTCACTTCAACTTTAGGTTCATCCTTAGCTTGTGGCTGCGGCTTAGACAGCATATCAAGCGAACCAAGTAGAGCATCAAGAATCTGTTCCTGTTTATCAACTGAAGGTTTATCTGGAAAGACATTTTCAAAAGTTGGGCGATTACGACCAATATTGGTAGGAATTCTCATTAAATATTCACAAGCTAACTGATCTGCAGCATTTTCGGCTGATTTACTTCTTATAGTCGGGCCATTAAGAGTTACTTTAATCTTGCCCAATAAATCACGAGCATCATCAACTACCTGACGAGTAACAATGACTCCGCCATCAGTTTGGAACAAACCAGTAGAAGTGTTAACCTTGAGAGTAGTAGTGCTGGTAATGTCGCGTGTGTTACGATCAACAAGCATCGCAACTAAATCCTTTAATCCATTATCACCACCAGCAATTTCATCAATCGCCTTCTGTCGCACATCCTGTTTAGTAATAGCTGGTCCGTTTACTGTTCCGCTACCAGCATCGGCTGCTACTTCAATTTGTTTATATCCCTTACGCAACGATTCCTTTAATTTCTTCTGCATCTTGGCTTCTGGGTCAAGCTGGGAACTTCCAGCATCACCAACACGCCCCCATGAGTGAAGCCACTGTCCGTCAGATTGTTTAATCCACTTATGAAATTTATTGCTATTACTTTCAGAAGTGGTGGTTGGGCCAGTCGACGAACATACGATATAAATGACGTCACTCATGGGATACCTCGTCAGGTTGTTATTATCGGGTGTGAATAAACTTAGATTCCTCTACATAAATATGGAACACAGCAGTACGAGTAGGATCACTACGCCTAGGGCGCACTACTGTCCCAACGAATTTCATTCCGTTTGATGCGAATTCGCCGGTTGGAACAACTTCGAATTTAATATTAACAGTAGGCCAGCAATCTTCATCAAATCCAGCATTGGAAAGAATATCTTTCATGCCTGATACTTCTGGTGTTTCAAACCAAACAACCGGCGTGCTTCTTTGAATGCCAACAGATAAAATTGTAGCACATAGTGGCAAATTAAGAATAGTAACCTTATCAGGAATTTCAAGCTTTAGTGTACGAGTTGGCATGACTATCTCCTGGTTAGAATGGTGGTTCGTCTTGTTTTTTATTCTTTTCATCAATTTCTTCAATTAGTTCTTTTGATAATTTATCTAATTCATCAATTGTTAATGTTTTGAATGATCTATCGAGTCCAATAGATCTGAATTTTTGCAATAAAATATCAGACATTGAAATTTTATCGATCATTTGATTTCCGTAAATCTTTTCATTGGTCCTCTATCAATTGTTGCAATAGTTGAAAACCACATTTCTAATGGTCTTGCGTAAACATTTCTTTTTTCATCTGATCTATAAATAACAAGTTCTTTTCCAGTTTCAGAACATATAGCTATACATATTATAGTGTATTGTCCACCTTTATAATGTTCCCAATGACTTCCAGGTTTTGGTAAGTCATAGATTATCTGATTTGTTGGAAAATCAGGCATGTTTTTTAAAATCCCAATATTCAACACCACTAATATCGTTCAAATAATCCTTAATTATTTTAAAATCAGGAATCCAGTCATTTTTTACGTTAAATGTTTGCAATTTAACATGAGATCCACCATCTGGAAAAATAGCTGGACCATAAAATAATGTATCGTTAATATTAAATATAAAATATTTTGAATCATGATTCTCATTAATAAAACATCCAACTCCGACTAAATTATTAGGATCAGCCAAGTCTGATTCTGATGCAGCAGACTTAAATTCATTTTTATTTGCTATTACCCAAAACTTATGATACTTAGGATAAACAATTGAAAACGAATCACGAGAAAGATTTTTTGATGCTCCAATTGGTCTAATAGTAGATTCATTATCCTCCATAACCATGAATCTACTATTATTATATTCTGGCACTTCAACAACAGAGTCAGCTATTATCGGGCAAATCATTTAATACCTACACCAGCATGTCTTGAAATTCACTATAACCAATGATCTTTGTTCCATAGCTTAGTGCTTTTTCAGTTTTTGTTGAAGTGCTGTCTTTGCTCTTTTGGACTAAATAAGTCAAGCCCTTAGACACACTGGATTTCTCAACTGCCCCTAATTGTTCCATTACATCACGCTCTTTATCACTTGGACGCACTCCGGTAAAGCAGAATGATAATCCACTAAGCTTACCATCAGATACGACCTTTTTTGGTGCATTTAATTTTACGCATGACCTAAGATCATTTATTGTATCTTTAAATACATCTATTGACATTTTCATATCGCGAGCCTTGTTAGGACCCATGTTATCCTTGGTCGCTAAATCATTAACATCAGCATTAATATAATCATCAGGCGATTGATAGCCAATATGCTTAGCCATTGATCGGCCAAGGAATTTGATTCCCAAGGACCCCATGAACAAATCAATATCCATAATCCTGGTCTTATCAATTTCCATTACGATCTTAGTTGCGTTCGACTTGCCAAGTACACCATTTCCAATCTTAATATCCTTAATCATATCAGCATTAAGCTTGTAAAGATCAGAAATTTTCTTAATTATTGGATTGCTACCAGATGTAATCGCCGTAAGCACTTCGTCGCCAATATTCTTAATATTAGTCTTTTTAATCCAATTTCTGATCAACTCAACACTACGTCCAGGGCATGATTCATTAACACAAAGAGTATATCTTCCATCAATCTTTAAAGGCTCTCCGCATACATAGCAGTGAGTTGGGCGAAGATATGGGCCACTAGAATTTTTCTTTAACACTTTAGTGATGTGCGGAATAACGTCACCGGCACGTTCAATTTCAACTTCATCATCAATATTAATATTAAGGTCATTGATATAATCGAAATTGTTAAGCAGAACATTGCTAATCGTAATTCCACCAACGAACACCGGTTCAAGAATAGCAGTCGGAACGATTGCGCCAGTGCTGCCCATCGTAATAGTCATACCCTTAACAATAGTGTTACCCTTGGCAGTCTCAAACTTCCAAGCAACCTGACCATTTGGGCGGGTTCCATTATCTGAGTAGCCAAGCTGTTCCTGTACGGCAAGGTTATCATAAGCCACAACCATTCCATCAATTTCATAATCAAGATTAGGACGACCATCAATATATTGTTTTCTGATATCCTTAATTTCATCAATAGTTTCACAACGATGATACCTAACAACATCAAAACCAAGTGACTGTAACCTGACCAGCTTTTCAGTTTGGACACTAATTTCAATGTCTGGATGAACGATATCGAACGCAGCAATAACGATATGCCGATTGTCCTTTTCATTATCAGTCTTGCGCAAAACAATACCATTTGCGATATTGCGAGGATTATCAGTACCAGGAAAATGTTCTTTCCAAACGCTGATCTTCATATAAGCTTCTGCACGCACGATTAATTGACCATTAACTTTTACTGTCTTAGGAAGATTGCTCCAAAGCAGAGCGTTCTGAGTAATATCTAGTCCCTTTTCTCCATCACCACGAGTCGCAACACGTGTTAACTTGCCATTGAGATATAAAATTTCCATCGAAGAACCATCTTGCTTGTCAGAAATAAGTACAGCACCATTTTTACTATCATACCACTTAAAAAATTCTTCATCATTTGATGCTTTATTCTGGCTACCCATATGCATCAGAAGCTTGACTTCCGAACGGTGTGCATCTATCTTAGCACCAACTTTAGATAGACGAGGATGACCAGGAGATAACTTAGAGAGCTTATCCTTAAGTTTATCATAATCAGCATCTGACATTAATGCCTTGCCAGAATTATAGTAGGCATTATCTGCTTTATCAAGAGCATTGATGATCTGATTAATGATTTCGCTCATATTATTTTATAACAAAAGACTATAAGTAGTTAATAATTCAAAACTAATTTAATGGATATAAAAGTTAATTCTGTTGTTCAAAAGAGTAAATCTTTGCTAGATATTGTTGGAACAGGTCTAAATAAGCGATATATATCTATATTAATAGATGGTATAGTTTCAAAAATTACTTACAGAAGTTATAGAAAAATTTCAGTATCAATTCCGCAAACTGTTAATTTATCAGAAATGACAGTAAATGTCCATTTATTTGTAAATGAACGTAATAATAGACATTATATAGATGTGGGTCCGATAAATGGCTATTAAAGTATATTCTGTAACTCAAAATATATCCGATAAATCTTTATTGGATATAGTTGGAATAGGTCTTAACGAACAATATATAATAATATTAATAGATGGAATAATATCAAAAGTTGTTTTTAGAAATTACAGAAAAATATCAGCATCAATACCACAAAATATCAGTAAATTAAAAGTCAATGTCCATCTATTTGTAAATGAACGAAATAATAGACACTATATAGACGCAGGTCCAATAAATTTAACAATTGGCTACAAAGATGGTAAGCCATATAACATATATCATGCAGAAAAACAAGAACCGTTAAATCCAACTGAAGATCAGTCATCATTTAGCACTGAAGTATTAAGCAGTAAATCCTCAGAATCTTCAGAAATATCATTGTCTGAATCATCAGAATCTTCTTCTTCTAAATCATTATCATCTATATCGTCAAGATCATTATCTAGTCTTTCTATATCGTCTATAAGCAGTGAATCATTTTCGCTATCAACTATCTCTTCTGGATCAACAATATCTTCGCAGTCTACTGAATCATTATCAACTGTTTCATCACCATCAACTGAATCATCATTATCTTCTGAATCGCTATCAACTATCTCTTCATTGTCTACTGAATCATTATCGACTGCCTCTTCTGGATCAACTGAATCGTCACTATCTTCTGAATCATTATCAACTGTATCCTCATTGTCTTCTGAATCATTATCAACTGTATCCTCATTGTCTTCTGAATCATTATCAACTATATCTTCATTATCAACTGAATCGCTGTCAACTGAATCGTCATTATCAACTGCCTCTTCATTGTCTACTGAATCATCATCAACTGCCTCTTCACTGTCTACCGAATCATTATCGACTATTTCTTCTGGATCAACTGAATCATCACTATCTGAAACACTATCAACTATATCTTCTGAATCAACTATTTCATCATTATCTTCTGAATCACTGTCTACTGAATCTTCACTGTCTACTGAATCTTCACTGTCTAGCGAATCATTATCATCACAATCATCTGAATCAACTATTTCTTCAAGCTCATTATCAACTGAATTATTAAGCTCACATTCATCATCTTACTCTAGTGAATCATTATCTACTGATTCTAGCGAATCATTATCAACTGAGGTATTGAGTACCGGATCATCTGATTCAACTTCATCATTATCAACTGAAGTATTAAGCACTGAATCAACATTATCAGAATCTTCTAATTCTTCTGATTCTTCTGATTCATCAAGATCTTTATCTACTGAAGTATTATCATCTTTATCATCACTAAGTTTATCATCGTCAAGTTCATCATCTTTAAGTTCATCATCGTCATCTGATTCAACTGAATCAATATCACCAAGCACAGATTCTTCATTATCTACAGAAATAAATTCATCTAATTCTTCTTCATCAGTATCACCATCATCAGTATCACCATCATCACAATCAATAACATACTTCTTATATAATAGACCAGATGCAGTTAGTGTTTATAATCAGCCAAATGGTATTGATTTATATTTAAGACCATAAACTGACCATTCAAAGATACATAAGATATGAGTAAATTAAATTCCAAACTAGATATATTGCTCGAAGACGTTAAAATGTCTCATGAGCACAACGATTCAATCTCTGCAACATGTGCAAAGATTAAAGATCTTGAATCTCAAGCAAAAACCGCAAAAGCTGAATTATCGCAATGTATAGATGCCCTTTGTGCCGACTTGGCAAAAGAAATCAGAAGAATTCAACCAAGTCTAAATGTTACTATGAATAGTATTGGTTGTAATGTCAGTTATAGAGCCAAAGCAATAACCTGCGAGGTAATACCATTTAATGGAAAATGGAATTTTAATAGTTCAGACTTTGGTAGAATGTTTGTTAGAAGATTTCCAGATTGCTGCGATTTAAGCTGCCCAGCTACACATTTAGCAAAATGCTTAGCAGAGTTCTTCGTTAATCAATATAGGTCATTAAAATGACACTTACAACTACTGGCGTTCCAATGGTAGGTATGTATTCTATTAATACTGATGCAGATTATATTGATCCAAAATCTGGTATTAAGCGCAAAAAGATTGATAAGACTACTAGATCACCATTCATGAATAAAAAAGATGCAAAAACTCAGCATATTACTGGAGTAATGGATAATTCTGGTAAGAAAAAGTCAAAAATTGAAGAGAAGATAGATAGAAGAATAAAGGGACTAAATGACTGATAAAGATAATAGAATAAGATTAGATGAACCAATAGTTGATTTTGATAAGTCTGGCACGACTGGCCAGCTTCATGATGAATATCCAACTCCAAAGACGCAGGCTAGATATGATAGGATGCGTACTTTTCTAATTGGGTTATTATCAAACCAATCAAGTGATGAAGAAGTAGATGGCGCTCCATTTGAAAAGCGTACAGGAACACTATGGTTTAAGAAAAAGTCTAAATTTTTAGATTTATATAATGGCGAAGAATTTAAAGAATTATCAGAATTTATAGCTGTTACAGTAAATGACGAAAAGAAATCAATAAAGACAGTATTAACAGATATTTTATTAAACTTAAAATATTCAGCACCAAGAGTTATTTGGTGCGGTAGATTTATAGATGGTAATGAAATCAATAACATAATAATACCAGTAGAATATCAAGGATATGCTGCAATTGATAATATGCATCCATTAGTTTATATCAATGGATTATTAATAGATCCGAGAGATACAATTATTCAAGCTGGCGATCCTGCATATATTAAAATGAGCGACAATGTTAATCCTAGGCCGAACCAAAAATATACTGTAATAATGGAACACGTAACCGACATAACTCAAGAAGACATTATAGGTCAGGGATAAACAATGAATACAACAAAATTCGAAGAATTTTATAATGGATTAAAAAATGATCCGCATGGATCTTTGGGTATCATTGAATTTATTATAAAGGATAAAAATGGTAATGTCATCGATCATAAAATAGAAAAGAACATTATTAAAATTTTTGCAAAAGAAATGTTATCGCACAGATTACCAAGTTCAAAAGTTTGGAATCCAGATGCCAACGGTGGTCTTGGAGCATGGATTGAAACAAATATCGATGTTAACGAAGAATATTCAGCAAGATATGTATTATTTGGAGCATCGTTTGATGAGAATGGTGTTCAACTTGGACAAAATGATCCGCGTTATTATACTATAGATACAGTTACTGGTCAGTACATTCCAGTAAAATTAAATCCAAGTGCTGATTATGATGGTGGATTAATAAATGCCATTCCGATAGCTGAACCATCAAGACCATTAAAGAGAATTGAAAATATAAGCTTCAAGCCTACATATCAGCCATCTGGATCACCATTAGTTGATGAAAACGTCAGAGCAATCAATAATATAGTAAGTTTAGAAACAACCTTAAGACTTCCAGAATATAATGGATTTGAATCAACTGGTGGTGATTATTTCACCATAACCGAAGTAGCGTTGGCTGGTGGAAGACTACTAAATGAAGTTGTAAATTGTGATTGTGATCCAGTCAATTTGTTCCTTCAGGGTCTTGAGGTATCATCTGGTGGAGCAGAGGTAGCAGTTAATGCTGTCGCAAATGGAACTAACGTCATAACAATTGATACAGGTGAACCAACAGCTGCAGTTGAATTATTCAAAAACGGTAATCAAATAAAAATAGTTAATCAAGGCGGAACTCAAACAGACCACACTACCTTAAATCAAATAAACCCAAATTATCTGATAACAAGCTTCAATAATGGTAGAGACATCCAGCTAGATAGAGTTCCAGTTGATTCAAATGGTGTACCATTGGTTGGTAATATCGGAGTGTTCAAAAACACTCTCAAGATTTTCAGCCACAGAATTTTATCATACCCAATTCGTAAGAGCGACATTTTTGAAATATTGGTCAGATGGAACATCATATTCAATTAACACATGAATTCAAATGTTTTATTCAAGAATTTTAGCGACGAATATAGACGGTTAGTACCGGCTAACCCTAACGATTATGCCCCGACAACACCGTTTACATTCATGTGCTGGTTTAGGGGTAAAAACAGCAACCTTCATCATCATATTTGTGGACATAAGAATTTAGGGTTTTCTTTCTTTCAAAAACCAATTAAAAAAGATTCTCACTTAACTGTAAAAATTGGTATTGATGAAATAGTAAGCCAAGAACCGATACAAAACAACATATGGTATAATTTAACCCTAACATGGGATGGCTCATATTTTTCATTTTACACAAATGCTTCGCTAATTGGTAAAATCGAATCATCAAAAATTACATATGGAACAGACTTAGATAAAAATATTTGGGTTTATAAAAATTTTGTTGGTTCATCACCATTTCAAATGACTGTTGCTAGTATTGGATTATGGAATAAAGAACTTAGCTTAAATGAAATAATTGATATAATAATGTGTGGCGGAGTAGAAGATCAGTCATTACTATTATTTGATTTTGTCGATAATGAAAATATTTATGGTGATAATCCACCTAAATCTGTTTTTCAGTTAATAAGAACAATTAAAGATGATGGCCCATGCCAATCAGTTAAGCCACCGATTTTAAGTAGTGATTCAGAATTATCTGATGACAGTGTTTCTTCAGAATCATTAAGCAGTGTTTCTTCAGAACAATCAAGTTCATCATCAACATCATCTGAATCAACAGAAGAATCGTCATCGTCGACGATATCATCGTTATCTAGATCTTGGTCGGTATCATCAGAATCTAATTCTAGCGAATCTATTAGCTCCAATTCAACAAGTTCATCATCAAGTGATTCAAGTAATTCCATATCAAGTGTTTCAAATGATTCATCATCAAGCAGTTCTGATACTACACTTAGTACATCAACAAGTAGTAAATCTCTTTCATCAGAATCAGGCGTAATTGGTGATCGTGGAATATTTGCTGGCGGAAATTCCCTGAATGTGATACAGTATGTTTCAATTGTTTCTACTGGTAATGCTTCTGATTTTGGTGATTTAACACAAGGTGCAGACGAATTGGGATCTTGCGCTAGCTCCACAAGAGGTATAGTCACAGGTTCACAAAATTACAATTTTTCTGATTATATAACAATATCATCTCTAGGAAATGCATCTAGTTATGGTAATTTAACAGTTCATAGATCATCATCAGGTGGTGTATCAAATGAAACTAGAGGAATATTTGCTGGTGGATTTGACTATAGTTTATTAGTTGCTAGTAACGTGATTGATTATTTTACAATAGCATCATTAGCAAATGCCACTGATTTTGGCGATGTCACTGTTGCAAAATCGTATATTAGTGGATTAGGTAGTCCGACTAGAGGATTGTTTTGTGGTGGGTACGACACTTATAGTAATATTGGATTAAACATAATAGACTATGTTACGATAGCGACATTAGGAGACGCCGCAGATTTTGGTGATTTAACTATTGGAAGGGCCGGGGCAGGATGTTCAAATGCTACAAGAGGAATAATATTTTCAGGAGCCACTGCAACTGGCCCAGTTAATACTAATGTAATAGATTATGTCACGATAGCAACATTAGGAAATGCAACTGATTTTGGTGATTTAAGTTCTACTCCAAGATATGGTGGTGCAGCATTAGCTAATTCAACTAGAGGAATATTTGGCGGCGGTCTTGATAGCGGTAGCACTACTTACAATACTATTGATTATGTTACAATAAGCACGTTAAGTAATTCATCAGATTTTGGAGACTTAATTAATTACATATTTTTATTAGGCGGATTTTCTAATGCGCACGGAGGTTTGTAGTATTTTATTTTAATGAACGTTAAACTGATATCTATCGGCTTTAAAAATGATTCATCAGGCACATATTCAAGACATACCGATAAATATATCTTTTTAAATGTCGATTCTGTTGAATATAAATTCAACTATTATTCTGGTAAACAAGTAGGATATTTCAATACTAAAAACAAAGGCTATTGGGTAATATTTACAAGTGATTTATTAAATTTAAAAGAGCATATCAAAACAATAAGCGATATTAATAAGGAGTAATAACTTGTTAAAAAATAGTAGGAAGACCGCCATGGAAGAAGACCTTGCAGTAAATGATGTCAGGTTCATTCAGAACCGCCTTCCGTGTGGTATCACCGAAGTAACTGCATGGTCCCTGATTCCGATCAAGGAATCAAAAGCACATGATATCAATAAACGCCTTGGCACAGAATCCCTTCCTTTAAATTTCAAGATTACTCAGAAGAAAGATGGAGCTTGGGTTAGCACTTGGACTTATAATGATTATGAGAGGATAGAAGAAGATGGCTAAATATTTTTATGGTTTTGATATTCTCCAAGAATTAATGATTGCAATACCAGTTGAAGGATCAGTAGTATATCCAGATCTAGTTAAAGCTAATAAGACAATTCCTGATACTGTCAAGGATCAGCGTAAACAAGTAAACATGGTAATGCATTGGTTGCAGAACAATAATGCTCCAGTAGACATGCTTAATTTTATTGGATCATTACTTGGAAGTAAAATTGATAAAATTTGGGACCATACCAATGCTGAAATAATGGTAAATAACAACGGAGTTCTTTACACATTAAAAAATGTAAAGATAATTGACGGAATTGAAGAAGTCCTAAAAATTAAGAGTCTAAGCACGCCCTGATAGCGTAGCGGATAGCGCGAAAGGTTTCTAACCTTTAGGTCCCAGGTTCGAATCCTGGTCGGGGCGCTAAAAATGATTAAGCCCGCTCAAATTTGAGCGGGCTTAATCATTTCTGGCCATAATTTGCTATTGAAATGTTCCTTACGGTGACATACTGAACACATTAAAACACACTTATCAATTTCTTTTACAATAGTTTCCCATTTTTTATTTCTTAAATTACTAAAATCTGTATCCTTATCATTATTTGGATGATGAAAATCATAAACAGTTGGATGATCTATTAGTCCACATTTAACACATTTACCACCTTTGTATTTAACAGCCATTATTTTCTTTTTATTCCATCTTTTCATTTGATATAAATATAAACATTTCTTGCAATATGAATGCAAACCACCAGATTTTGATTTCGAATTAAAATCAGTTCGAAGTTTTACCATGCCACAGCAAGAACATTTCCTAGCGCCGTTTGGGTCAGAAATATCTTTAGTTAGATTAGCTTTTTGCCACAATCTTGAGCATTCTATAGAACAAAATGGATTTTTAGCACTATGCATGCCTCGTTGTCTATATGTCATTTCTTTAACAACACCACATTGAGTACAGATCATTTGGACCATATTATATATTTGATTAGAATTAAAATTTCTAATCTATAGTACATACAGTATTTTATGATTGTGCCGGATTATTCGCGTTTAAGAAATGCGTTCAACGAAATGTTAAATGAATTGGATCAGTATTACTTAGAAGTATGCCTGACACCAAGCAAGTACAGAGAATATGCGATACGTGGTGCTAAAATAAGGACAGTTTTAAATTGTAATCCTAATTGGTATAAAAAATTCTGTGATAAATATCAATCATCGAGAATTAGAAAAAGTTCAAAATCAGATACTAGGATTAAAAGAAGAGATGTTATTAGAATATTAGAAAGATTAGCTGGTGGAATTGGTTCTTCTAGTTTTTATGTTGATGATTTAGTAAAGATAGCTAAATCAGTAAAGATAAAAAGATCAAAGATTTTAGAGGACCCACCATTTTGAAACTATTAAGAGCATTTTTAGTTATAATTATTGGGTTATTAATAATCCCAATATTATTTGCTATATCAATTATTTTAATGATTACTTTATTACTAGAAAAGATTTTTACAGGTACAGACTATTCAATTAGAATAGCTAGATATGTTGGCGATGATAGCACAGAATTGTTAAAAACAATTAGTGGTTCAGATCAGAACAGTTAAACAATCTTTTAACTTATGTTTAATAGTCGTCAAGAAATTTTCTAGTTCTTTTGGATCAGTCGGTAATTCATCAACAGTCTCATTTAGAATTTGAAATTTATTTTCTTTAGATGGCACAACTAAGACATGAAATTTGTTAAAGAATTTAGTTTTATTTGAATATTCAGACAACTGCTTCATTTTAGCAGTCATCTGAAAATCTTTTAATCCAGTACAGTCAACAAACCATACTAATAATATTTTGCCGCTCATGTTGTTGCCCATTTTATTTTTAACCAATCTTTGTTTTTTCTGAAGTGTTCATTGTCTGACCATGCTCCTTCAAGGACATCTCTTTGAATACCAAGTTGTCTCATTGCATATAATAAAGCGTTAAGATCTTTCGGGAAACACTTGCCTCCCCATCCCCTATCGCCATCTGGGCCTGGACATTGAAGGTGTGTTGGGCCAACTCGCTCATCAGTAGCAAAAGCCTTAATAACATTATCCCAATCCATGCCTGTTCTTTCAACTAAATCATAAAATTCATTAATTAATGAAACTTTAACAGCAAACCAAGTATTACACATATATTTAACCATCATTGCTTCATCAGCTGCAATTAAACTAAACTTAGCATTTGGCCACAATCTAATAAAGAAATTATATAATTCTTTTGAATTTTCATCGGCAATTCCTCTGCCATCACCAATATTACCGCCAATTATAACCCACTTTGAATTTATAAAATCATTAAGTGCGGTTCTTTCAGTTAAAAATTCTGGATTGGTTACTATCCTCAAATCTTTGAAATCAACGATTAGTCTTCTAACTACAGATGGAATAGTAGTAGATTTTATTACGCATAAACCTTTATATTTAATACTTGATAATTCACCAAATACACTTCTTAAACAGACATCATCCATTTTCCCATCACCGTTCATTGGTGTTGGAACACAAATAAATGCCATATCACAATCTTTTAAAGCATCAATTTTTGTATCTTTAAAAAGATATGGATCATACTTAACAAATTCATGACCAGGATCAAGTTTTGTAATTCCATCTACAACAGCATTACCAACAAATCCGCAGCCAGCAACACCTATTTTCATGATAGTTCCTTGAAAATTTAATTACTCATTTAAGATAAAATAATAATCACTATTATCAAGTTTATTAATTGCTATCCACCTGCCATTTGGTGCATCAACTACAATAAATTCTTTTTTTAATTTAAATAATCTTTCAATAGCATCTTTTGGAGAGTCAGCAGATATTGATTTTGCATCCTTGAACGATTGGCATTCTCCATGCCATATTTTATACTTTAATTGAAATGTACTTGGCATATCATCAGAAAGTATCAAACTCATAAATAAATATTTACTTTCTTGGTGGTTTATACTTTAATTTGCTAATATCATTATTTTTGTGAAATGGACGAAAATCACGACATGCTTTATTTAATGATAATAAAAGTTCATAATGAGCAATTCCTCCATTGGTATCAGACCTTAATTTTCTATAATCTGCTAATATTCTATAAGCTTCTTCTATAATCAAACGTCTTCTGCTTTTAAACAGATCCTTAAGATTCCTACCTAAATATTCTGTCATATTTTTCTACTTTACATCTATCAGAAAGCTTAATTTCAGCTAATTTTTTATAATCAGACTTAATTTTTTCAACATTAATTTTAGTTTTTAGTCCTGGGCTAACAGCAAGAAGGTCATCTACTACCGTTGTAATCAACCACCTATCAATATGGTCAAAAAACATTTCGTAAATTTCACCGCCACCACATATATAAATATCTTCATCTTTATATGAATATGATTCAATTGCTTTCATACAAAAACGATTTCCTATATCAATAAATTCTAAATTATCTTTATTTTCTCCACCTTTCCTACTAATAACAACATTTTTTCTATTTGGTAACGGCTTTCCAATACTGCGATAAGTTCTACCGCCCATAATAACTATATTTCCAGTTGTCATAAATTTAAAAAACGCAAAATCTTCTTTATAATGCCATGGAATTTTATCATTTATTCCAATGATGCCATCTGAAGTACATGCTGCGATTCCAATTAATGACATAATTTATCCTCAAAATTTTTTATTTTATCTTCAAGACTTTTAATGTATTCATTGACTTTTTCAGCACATAATTCTGAGCATATAAAACTCATATTAATACGCTTCAATGTTATCATACCACTGCTTAATTCTTTTTCTTTTTCTTTATACAATTGACAATATTGGCATGACATATCTAAATAGCCATTTCAGCTTTAATAGCTGAATGAGATACATATCCAATTAATTCAATATCTTCAAATGTTAAAGCTTCAATATCTTTTAGTGACTTTATATCTTTTTTAATGTTCAATTCAGGAAATGGGAATGGTTTTCTAGACAATTGTTCTTTTGCTTGTTCCAAATGATTAAGATATAAATGAGTATCACCAGCAAAATATGTTAATGTTCCAGGTTTTAAATTCGTTATTTTAGCAATCAGGCAAGTTAATAAAGCATAACTGCTAATATTAAATGGGCTTCCCAAAAAGAAATCATTACTACGCTGATACCATAAGCAATTTAAATATCCATCAGTTACATCAAACTGAAACATCAAATGGCATGGTGGCAGAGCCATTTTATCAATATCTTCAACATTCCATGCTGATACGATCATGCGACGATCATTCGGATTCTTTTTAATAGTCTCAACAACATTTGATAATTGATCTATCCCTTGGTTATACTGACACTTTTTTAATCCGTTGTAATCAGCACCCCAATGACGCCACTGAAATCCATACCCTGGTCCAATTTCACCTTCTGGATATAACAATTTCTTTTTATCTAAGAATTCTTTAGACGTGTTACCTTTCCAAATATTAACATTTTTAGCTTCCAAAAGCTTTGAATCAGTTTCACCACGAATAAACCACAAAAGCTCTTCTACTACACCTTTCCAGTACACTTTTTTAGTCGTTAAAATAGGAAACGACTTTCTAAGATCGAATTTTAAACTGGTCCCATATATAGAAATAGTACCAGTACCAGTACGATCACCTTTCTTAGTGCCTTCAGTCAATATTTTGTTTAATAAATTTAGATAACCATATTCTTCATGTTCAGCCTCTAAACGGCTGTTCTCTATTAATTTGATTTCTTTTTCGGTTAAGGTAAGCATTACCTTTAAATACGATCATTATCTCTCGCAAGTCCCCCCTGCGCAAGCAACTACTTCTTTGTGGCTAGTATAATCTTCATTTTCTTCGAATAACTCCCAATCGACCGGGACATACTCTCCGACCAACTCGTTCCATTTTTTAATATCTTCAGGAGATTCGACTACTTCAAATGGTGCTTGTCTATATATCTTATCACCAGATTTAGGAAGTAAGCTTATTCCAGAGAAGCAATTGCGATTTTCATAGATATATTTAGTAACTTCATCCCATTCATTCGTATCAACTAATACAGTATTAGATACATTATGTGTCAGACCAGGACTTGAATCTGGTCTAGCCGTGCCAGGAAGGACCCAATTTTCATAGGTCTTTTTGACATTATCAAGGAATTGAATAGCTGTTAAATCGCTCTTGAGAATTGCATTCTCAGGAACATCTATGCAGAATGTTATAACTTTATCATCAGTACCCCAAACTGATTTCTCAACCATTTTAGGATTGTGCAATTCAAAATACTTAAGCGGCTGTTCGACTGGATTTGCAACTATTCTACGGAAATAACGTCTAGAGTGGTGTGGGTGGATTCCAGAACCAGTTCCAAGGACCAATGATGTTGAGCCACTTGGTTTAGTACACGTTACTCTTGCAGCAGGTTTAATCCCAATCTTTTCAGCATATTCCTTATTAACTGATATGGCATATTCAGCCATCTCTTTCTGATTATCTGCATTTAATAAAATTTCTGGATTGTCCATCCATCCAGTTATCGAAACACCAAGCAAAGCTTCTCTCCTAACAATGTTTCTAGTCGTATCAGTTAAATAATTCAAATAAGTAAATCCAGCTTGTATGGTACCAATTATTGTAGCTGCTTTAACAGCAATTTTAAAATCATCTATGTTCTTGATTTTACCACCATTTATTTCGCAAAGATTGCAGAATGCCCATCCAGTATTATCAGTTTTTGGATCTACAGGATTTAAACCTATTTCAACGCACGGATTATACCCGTGATCCAAATTATTAAGAAATACAAATCCTGGCTCACCATAAGCCTTTGCACTATTAACTATCTTTTGGAAGTCTTCAAATTTGCATGAATCTCTTAGCAATGCGACAGAATTATTAGAACGCGCACGCCATGGATAAAGATTGAACCATCCTATATTGACATTTTCACCAGCTTTAGGATCTTCACCATTATCATTTTTTAGATTTATAGCCTCACCAAGATCTGTAAGCCATGTACCATCTTTAGAATTATAAGACAATACATTGCCACGTTTCATCATAGTTTTAGCATGCATCATTTCTTCATCATCGATTGAAAATAAGCAAATTGTAGCTGATCTACGGATTCCGCCAGCAAGAACACAATCGGCTGCAATCATCGCTATATCATAAACATTTATTGGATTAAGCTGTTCTTGTTCTGCTTCAACAACATCATGTAAAAGTTTCTTAATATGTTTAATAGCTTTCATCAATGGCTTTGGCCCTGGTGCGCGGCCACCACTGGTCTTAAGCCATGAACCTTTACGACGAATTCTTGAATAATCAAAGAATACTTCTTTACCAGAAAGTGGATTACCAGCAAAGTACGAATTCATTAAAACTTCAATTGCATCAGCCCAACCTTCAATAGTATCACCAACGACATAAGTTGTAATTTCTTTTTCAGAAGCATCAGCGTGTTTGACTAATTTAGGCAGTTTAGCAACATGCTGTTTTTGAACACTAAATCCAGTACCAACACCACTTAATAAAAGCCATAATGTTTCACTGAAAAAACGCTGACGATCAGCAAGAGTAAATGAACAGTTATAAATTCTAGCGTCATTAGCAATAATAGCATCACCACCAAATTGCAGAGATCTCATGCTTGGCAGAACACGTTTTTCTAGAACTTGTTCAAATGCCCAATCTATTTCTTTTTCTATTCCTTTTGTACCATATCTGAATTTGTGCATGTCGCGCACACGATAGATCATTTCCTTCCAAGTTTCTCTTCTCTTTTTCTTTGTATCAAATCTTGCATATCTAGTAGTTATCGTATAGTCTGATATCGCATCATTATGAGTTGAAGGAAGGGCAGTTTCTTCAGACATATTCACTATGTCCTGTGTTGCAACTGACATTATTTTATCTTTCTTGGCTGGCTTGATTTTTGATTTTATCATGATTAAAATCCGAGGTTCGATTTATCAAATACCCCGTAGATTTTATCATGATTCTTGACATTTTTTAAGTCTCGTCTGTCATTATTTTTTCCAAACTCACGATCTTTTGTGATTATTTCGCAATGCAAAATTGGAAAATTATTAAAAGTAAATAACTTTATAAAATATAAAATATGACAAAAATAATTGATATAATCAACGAAAAGCTTGATTCAGAATTAATTGATATAATCAGCGAACAGCTTGATTCAGAATTATTTTCTAAATCTTATAATAAGCCTCATATAGCTGGTTGGATAAAAAGAAATCATGAACTTGGCCATTATTCAAAAAACGATTATATTAAAATTGTCAAATGGGTGGAAGACAAAAATCCAAATTTGGAAAATTACGATTTTAGATCTGCATTAGCATTAGCTGATGCTTATGTAAAATCATTAAAGAAAAACAATTTTAGTGATTCTGCTGATATAAAATTCAACAATTTAATATTCAAATTCGACAATGGCAAAGAATGGCATTCATTTGGAAGTAAAGATTGTAATGGTATAATTCATAAGTTAGCATATGATTGTTCAAGTGAATTGAGACAAGTATACAGTGGATCAAATGAAGCATATGTATTAATAGATGATCAAGAAAATGTTTTATGCATAGCAATAAATGATGGGAAAGGATTATCAATAATCGGAAAATTAGGTAATGATCCGATAAATTGTCATAACGAAATACATTATTTATGCGTTAGAAAAGGAATGCCGTTAAATATAAATTCATTTAGTTATGATGAGTTAGTTGATGCAATTAAATCAAAAGTTATTAACGTTGATGACAACGTTAAAGATATAATGAAGAGATTAAAACCACAAGACGTAGTTGATTGTAAATTGCTTAGATATTGTCATTTCTGCAATTTGTCAAACATGTTATCTATATATTTAAAATGTGGACAAGACTGCATTGTAAAGTACATTATGGCATCATTAGTATATTATGGTCTAACTAAAAGTGCATTGTATGGAACAGTCAAACAAATAATAAATGATCGCAATTTAGGTAAAGATTTTGCTATTGACTCAAGTGATTCAAGACCATACCTAGATTTAATCGATAAATATCAAAGTGAAATTATAAAATTGTAATTATCCAACAGTAAATGGCGGATCTCCTTGTATAACCATTAAACCAATTCCGCCAAATGATGAAGATGATGTGCTTAGTGAAATGCTAACTGTTGATTCAGAATAAGATGATAATGATATACTAGGAGATGAACTTGAATTTGATTCAGATGATCCAGATGACCTAGATGACCTAGATGATCTAGAGTCAGATGATCTTGATGACCTTGAAGATCTAGATGTTGAAGATGAAGAGGTTGATGATAACGATGCTGATACAGATGATTGAGATTGAATAGATAATGATGATAATGATGATGGTGATGTAGACGAAGTAGAATTTGTTGATCTTGATGAATTAGATGTAGATGATGTAGATAATGATATGCTAACAGATGACAAATCAGATACTGATGTCGATGATTCTGATGATTGAGATGACAATGAAATACTTATTGTTGAATCAGTTGAAACTGATGATTCAGAAATTGATGATTGCGAAGACAAAGAAGATAAAGAAGATAAAGATGAATTAGACGATCTAAGTTCAGTAGATGACGAACTTGATGAACTTAAAGATCTACTTGAGAATGAACTGAATGATGATCCAGCTTCTGTTGAATCTGATGATTCTGATGATTCTGATGATCTAAGTTCTGTTGATTCTGAAGATAAAGTCGATAATGATTGAGACGATAATGTTGATTGAGACGATGATGATGATTCAGTCGATGATGATGATTCAGTTGATTGTGATGATTCAGTTGATAATGATTTTGATGATGATGAAGAAGATGATGACGATTCAGTAGATTGCGATGATAATGTTGATAATGATCTGGAAGAAGATGAAGATGATTGATCAGACGACAGCGATGATAATGATTCAGTAGATTGTGACGACTGCGTTGATAACGACCTTGAAGAAGATGATGATTCAGAAGATAATGTTGATAATGATTGTGTTGATGGTGATGAATTAGTTGATTCAGAAGAAAGTGTTGATAATGACTGTGTTGATTCAGAGGATTGAGTTGACAACGACTGCGTAGATGGCGAAGAAACAGTTGATTCAGATGAAAATGTTGATAGTGATTGTGTTGACTCAGAAGAAGCGGTAGATTCAGAAGACAATGTTGATAGTGATTGTGTAGATTGCGATGAATTAGTTGAATTAGTCGATTCAGAAGATAATGTTGATAATGACTGTGTGGACGGTGATGAAACAGTAGACTCAGAGGATAGCGTTGATAATGACTGTGTTGATGGTGATGAATTAGTTGATTCAGAAGAAAGCGTTGATAATGACTGTGTTGATGGTGATGAATTAGTTGATTCAGAAGAAAGCGTTGATAATGACTGTGTTGATGGTGATGAATTAGTTGATTCAGAAGAAAGTGTTGATAATGACTGTGTGGACAGTGATGAATTAGTTGATTCAGAAGATAATGATTTTGTAGATTCAGAAGAGATAGTTGATTCAGAAGATAATGTTGATAATGATTCAGTAGATGGTGATGAATTAGTTGATTCAGAAGATAATGTAGATAGTGATTGCGTAGACTCAGAAGATACAGAAGATAATGTCGATAATGACTGAGTAGACTCAGAAGAAGCAGTTGATTCAGATGATAATGTCGATAATGACTGTGTTGATGGTGAAGAAGCAGTAGATTCAGATGATAATGTCGATAACGACTGCGTAGACTCAGAAAAGGCAGTTGATTCAGATGATAATGTCGATAATGACTGTGTTGATGGTGAAGAAGCAGTAGATTCAGATGATAATGTTGATAACGACTGCGTAGACGGTGATGAATTAGTAGATTCAGATGATAATGTTGATAACGACTGCGTAGACGGTGATGAATTAGTAGATTCAGAAGATAATGTTGATAATGATTCAGTAGATGGTGATGAATTAGTCGATTCAGAAGATAGTGTTGATAATGATTGCGTAGATTCAGAAGAAACAGTTGATTCAGATGATTGTGTTGATAACGACTGCGTTGATGGTGAAGAGACAGTAGATTCAGATGATAATGTTGATAACGATTGTGTAGACGGTGATGAAATCGTAGATTCAGAAGATAATGTCGATAATGACTGTGTAGATTCAGAAGAAACAGAAGATAGTGTTGATAATGATTGTGTAGACTCAGAAGAATTAGTAGATTCAGATGATTGAGTTGACAGCGAAAAATTAGTTGATTCAGAAGATAATGTCGATAGTGACTGTGTAGACGGTGATGAGTTAGTTGATTCAGAAGAAAGCGTTGATAATGACTGTGTTGATAGTGATGAATTAGTTGATTCAGAAGATAATGTTGATAATGACTGTGTTGATAGTGATGAATTAGTTGATTCAGAAGATAATGTTGATAATGACTGAGTTGATAGTGATGAATTAGTTGATTCAGAAGATAATGTTGATAATGACTGAGTTGATTCAGAAGATAATGTTGATAATGACTGAGTTGATTCAGAAGATAATGTTGATAATGACTGAGTAGATTCAGAAGAATTAGTAGATTCAGAAAATAACGTTGATAATGACTGTGTAGATTGAGATGAGATAGTTGATTCAGACGAGATAGTTGATAACGATTGCGTTGATGGTGATGAATTGGTAGATTCAGAAGATAGCGTTGATAATGATTGCGTAGACGGTGATGAAGCAGAAGATAGTGATTCAGTAGACAATGAAGAGACAGTAGACTCAGACGATAATGTCGATAATGATTGTGTAGACGGTGATGAAACAGTCGATTCAGTTGATAATGTTGATAATGACTGCGTAGATGGCGATGAAACAGTTGATTCAGAAGATAACGTAGATTCAGATGACTGCGTTGACAATGAAAAATCTGATGGCGATGATTGTGAAGATAATGTTGATAATGACTGTGTAGACGGTGATGAATTAGTAGATTCAGTAGATAATGTTGATAATGACTGTGTTGACGGTGATGAGTTAGTTGATTCAGAAGATAATGTTGATAATGACTGCGTAGACGGTGATGAATTAGTAGATTCAGAAGATAATGTTGATAATGACTGTGTAGACGGTGAAGAGACAGTTGATTCAGAAGATAATGTTGACAATGACTGTGTAGATGCAGAAGATACAGAAGATTCAGAAGATAACGTTGATAATGATTGTGTAGACTCAGAAGAAGCAGTAGATTCAGAAGAAATAGTTGATTCAGAAGATAATGTTGACAATGATTGTGTAGATTCAGAAGAAACAGTTGACTCGGAAGAAGCAGTAGATTCAGAAGATAATGTCGATAATGACTGTGTAGATGGTGATGAGTTAGTTGATTCGAAAGATAATGTTGATAATGATTGTGTCGATTCAGAAGAAACAGAAGATAATGTTGATAATGACTGCGTAGATTCAGAAGACAATGTTGATTCAGATGATTGAGTTGATAATGAAAAATCTGATGGTGAAGATTGTGAAGATAATGTTGACAATGACTGCGTAGATGGCGATGAAACAGTAGACTCAGAAGATAATGTAGACTCAGACTGTGTTGATTCAGAAGATAACGTTGATAGTGATTCAGTAGATTGCGATGAAATAGTAGATTCAGAAGATACAGTTGATAATGACTGTGTTGATAATGACTGTGTTGATAATGACTGTGTTGATAATGACTGTGTTGATAATGACTGTGTTGATAATGATGAAACAGCAGATTCAGAAGATACAGTTGATAATGATTCAGTAGACAGCGAAGAGGCAGTAGATTCAGAAGATAACGTTGATAACGATTGTGTTGATGGTGATGAATCAGTAGACTCAGAAGATAATGTAGATTCAGATGACTGCGTTGACAATGAAAAATCTGATGGCGATGATTGTGAAGATAATGACTGTGTTGATGGTGAAGAGACAGTCGATTCAGATGATAACGATTCGGTAGATAGTGATGAAGCAGTAGATTCAGAAGATAATGTCGATAATGACTGCGTAGACGGTGATGAAGCAGTAGATTCAGAAGATAATGTCGATAATGACTGCGTAGACGGTGATGAGTTAGTTGATTCAGAAGATAATGTCGATAATGACTGAGTAGACTCAGAAGAAGCAGTTGATTCAGATGATAATGTCGATAATGATTGTGTTGATGGTGAGGAAGCAGTAGATTCAGATGATAATGTCGATAATGACTGTGTTGATGGTGAAGAAACAGTCGATTCAGATGATAATGTAGATAATGATTCGGTAGATAATGATGAAGCAGTAGATTCAGATGATAATGTCGATAATGACTGAGTTGATGGTGAGGAAACAGTAGATTCAGATGATAATGTCGATAATGAAAAATCAGATGGAGATGACTGCGAAGATAATGTTGATAATGATTTCGTAGATTCAGAAGAAATAGTTGATTCAGATGAAAGTGTCGATAGTGACTGTGTAGACTCAGAAGATAATGTTGATTCAGAAGATAATGTTGACAATGATTCAGTTGATTGTGATGAAATAGTTGATTCAGAAGATAATGTCGATAATGACTGTGTAGATGGCGACGAAATAGTTGATTCAGAAGATAGTGTCGATAGTGACTGTGTAGACTCAGAAGATAATGTAGACTCAGAAGATAATGTTGATAATGATTCAGTTGATTGCGATGAAGCGGTAGATTCGGAAGATTGTGTAGACTGTGAAGAAGCAGTAGATTCAGAAGACTGTGTTGATAATGACTGCGTAGATAACGAAGATAACGTTGATTCTGAAGATGAAGATGATGATGATTCAGTCGACTGTGATGAAATAGTAGATTCTGAAGATAATGTAGATAATGATCGCGTTGATAGTGAAGATATGGTAGATTGTGTCGAAAATGATTCACTTGACAATGATGAAGAAGTTGATTCAGAAGACTGTGTTGATAATGAAATAGTAGATTGCGATGAAATAGTAGACTGCGATGAAATAGTTGATTGTGACGATAAGGATCTTGAAGAATCAGAAGATGACGACGATGAACTAAAAGATTGTGATGATAACGATCTTGAAGAATCAGAAGATGATGTAGAAGAGGATAATGACGACAATGATCTTGAAGAATCAGAAGATGATGTAGAAGATAACGAAGATAATGAAGATAATGAAGATAATGAAAAATCAGACGGAGATGAATTTGAAGATAGTGATACTAAAGATATCAAAGAAAGTGACGATGATGAAGTTGAATAAGAAGAATTAGTTGATGTTGATGAAGAAGAAGTAGACGAAGATGAAATTGAGTTTGAACTTAACGATGTTAATGAAGATTCTGTTGACCAAGAAGTAATAGATGATGATAATGATGAATTAGTAGAAGTTGAAGATGACGATAATGATTCAGATGATAAAGATAATTCTGATATAGAAGATAATGATGTTAACGAAGTTGCTGATGATGGTGTAGATGACGATGATGTCGAAGATGATTGCGTTGATAATGAATATGATGATATTGATGATGGTGTTGAATATGACGATGATTCAGATGATAGTGTCGATAATGAAAGTGAAGAGTTAGATGATGAAAGTGAAGATAAAGATGAATTTGATAATGTTGATTCAGATGAATATGAAGATTCAGATGATGATGTCGAAGATGATTGCGTTGATAATGAATATGATGATATTGATGATGGTGTTGAGTATGACGATGATTCAGATGATAGTGTCGATAATGAAAGTGAAGAACTTGATAATGATGAATTAGTAGAAGTTGAAGATGATAATGTCGATTCAGATGAATATGAAGAATCCGAAGATGTTGTTGAAGATGATAATGTTGATAATGAAGAATCAGAAGATATTGATGATGACAATGATGAATTAGTAGAAGTTGATGACGATGATGATGATTCAGACGACAATGACGATAAGGATAATGAACTAAAAGAAGATATTGTTGACAATGATGAATCAGATGATAATGATGTTTCCGAACTAAAAGTTGATAACGAGCTAATTGAAATAGATGTATCAGAAGATTGTGATTCTGAAGATAGCGATGTTGATTCTGAAGATAATGATGTTGATTCTGAAGATAATGATGTTGATTCTGTAGATAATGATGTCGATGATTCTGTAGATAATGATATAGATGATTCTGTCGATAATGAAGATACTGATGATTCTGTCGATACTGATGATTCTGATGTAGATTTAGATGATATCGAACTAAGTGATTTAATAGTAGATTCTGAAGAATAAGATGATGATTCAGAAGTAATTGATGTTGACTCAGTTGATAATGAACTAATAGAAGATATCGATGAACTTAATGATATAGATGAATATGAAGACATGATCATTGTAGATGAAGAGCTAGAACTTCTATCATCGAATATTTCATGCAATTTTTTGCACGCGTAGTCTAAATCTATATCATAATCTACTTCACTTAATACTATATAATTTCTTATAAATTTTGTATTAGATCTAACTCTTAACCTATCATATTTTCTTGGATCATCACCATCATCTGGCATTGTTATTAATTTGCAGTCTATTCCTAAAACACTGCAAAAAAGATTAACTTCAACAGATGTATATTTATCGATTATTACTTCATTATCAGCAAGTCTTAATGTTAACGCTTTATATCTTGGAGTAGTTATCAATACAAATTCACACATATGATTTACCTGCTATTAATTTACATAGTTTAGCACCATGCATATTATATATTTGAATATGCACATACTAATCATTTTATATAATATTCTTTATTTATGACCTTTATATATCCTTCATGATTACCTGCCCTAAGCTCCGCTGGAACTAATACATCAACCCCATTTTCTATATCATGAACAACCTTGCTTATAGCATCATTTGCAAATTTGTCTCTTTTACTATTGGTTATTTCTATCGTTGCAAGAGACATCGGTATCCTACATTCTGGGTATCCAACATCTCTAGCTGCAATATAGGCATTTAAAGCACAAATTTGTGCCATTTGGCTATGTGGCGCATCTTCTGAACTACTTATCAAAATTCTCCTAGCAATAAATCGCATATCTTCACCACTAAGCATCCATCGGCCAAGGAAATATAAAGCTTGATTAACATCAGAATTTTGCACAGAATTTTGCCAAGCAGAAGCAAAATCGAAATGTTCATTACCATTTGGACTTAAATAAAGGTGTTTACATGGTATAGCAATATCAACCAATGATTCAGTTACAGATCCATCACCATCAATTAATGATTCAATTATTGTTTCAAGGACTGTGATTAATTTTCTCGGATCACCACTACATCTATTAATCAATAATATAACAGAGTCAGGTTCAACTTTAATTGATCTACCCTTATCTTTATAATATTTAAAAACCTTTAACATTAATTTCATCATATCTTGTTTATCTAATGGCTTAGTTTCCCATACTAATACTCTACTCAAAATTGCCGCATTAACAGAATGAGCAGGCTTTTCTACAGTTGTTCCAACTATAGTTATTATACCTTCTTCTACTGCTGGTAATAAAATATCTTGAACATTCTTAGCGAATCTATGAAATTCTTGTAATAATAATAAATATTTAGTTCCCATTTTAAGTCTTGCTTCAGCTATTTCTAAAATTTTTCTAATGTCAGCGACTTTTGCTTCTGTAGCGTCTAACTCTTTGAATTCATAACCAGCATCATTAGCCAATGCCCTAGTTATTGTAGTTTTTGAACATCCAGTAGGACCCCATAGAATAAAACTAGTAAGTTTTTTAGATTTAGCCATTGCCGATATTGGACCATTATCACCGATCAAATGTTTTTGGCCAACCACTTCAGAAAGTGTACTTGGCCTTAAAATATGTGCTAATGTCATAATTATAATATACAAAGCTCAAAATATAAAATTATAAGTAAATATTAATATGAATCAAGATTACATCATATGGTATGGACCATATAGTGGAAAAGATGTTAGAGAATTAGCAAAAAATGAAGAATCTAAAATTTATATAAAGAATCAATTTGAAATGCTTGGTGAATGTCGTTTAAAACAAGCTATAAGAGAAGCGCTCAAGTACACATCTGATAATTGTCAATCATAATATCAAATTTTGTTTTAAAATATGACTCTGATTTTAAATAAGCATCACTTTTAAATTCGTTAAATTTTTCTTCATCAAACTTTGATATTAAAAATTCTGCTTTACATTTATTACATAAAGCCTTTTGTAAAGAGAAGTGATCTGGAGCATAACTTATTGATCCACATTTAGGGCATCTTGATTCTATATATATTATATTCTTAGGAGCTTCTATTTTAAAGAAAATTGGTATTTCAGATGAAAATTTTTTAGTGATAAATCTCTGTTCATTTAATATTTCACTATTATTTATAACGTATCGTTGAAATTCTGAATTAACAATTTCTATCGGCTTCATATGAATAAAATGACCTCGCATTTTTAACGACTTATTTTTATTTTCAGAATGTTCAGATATTAAGCCGTAAAATAGAAAATGCATTGGTGGTGTTCTCCGTATTTTGTTAGTTTATCTGATGGGAAAAAAGAATCAACAATTGATTTAATATCACCTAATAATTAAATACATCGTACAATAGTATTTAAGAAATCATGCCTATACAATTACAAATAGAAAAACTCCTAGCAACAACTAATTACGATGATTTCTTTAACTTATCAGAAGGTATCAAACTGTCAGACATCCCACTTCAAGATAGTTTATTAATAGCTGATAAAAGAGATGAATTAAAAAAACTAAAATATTTTAATGATAATAAAATTCGTTTTACTTATTCTAATGATGAATATGGTGAATTAGCAAAAGAACTGCATAAAGAAATAGGGATACCAAAATATGCATATCCAGGTGACGCTGGTTTTGATCTTCCGATAGTTTTATCTAGAGAAGACATTAAAAATGGCTCACAAATTATATGGCCACATGAACGAAGCATTCTTTACACTGGGATGATTTTTGAATTTCCAGTTGGATATCATGGAAGGATAATCCATCGTAGCAGTTGTGAAAAGAATTATCGTTTAAGAGTCATTGAAGGAACAATCGACGATTACAGAGGCCAAGTTTTAATACAAGTTGCTAATCAAAATAGCTGCCAAGTAGTTGTCAGGCATGGCAATAGACTAGCACAAATGATAATTTTACCAAATGCTGGTTTTGAAATTGAACAAGCCTTAGAATTACGTCAATCTAAAAGAAGTTCAAGGGGATTCGGCAGTTCAGGAAAATAATTTTACATAATTAAGAAAAATAAATAAAACGTGAGCACTAAATGGTTATATATAGGATGTAGACTATCTGAATTGCCGCCTAATTTTTTAACTGATTCAAAAAAATTAACTAAAGATGAAATAAAACAAATATTAGAATCGATACCGATAGAAGATGGCTCAGCTTATGCAAATTCAGAAGAAGATTTAGTTAGAACATTAATAAGTAATGGTATTTTTCCAGTAAAAATAAAACCATATAGCAACCTTGATAATAAAATTTTAAAATTAAAGAAAATTAGAAATATCGCAGCAAGAAATGAACCGATGAGAAACAATGCTGAAGAAGTTAAAATATTAAATCAATATGAAAAGCCAAAAAAATCAATGTTTTCAGTTATCGTTGTATTAACTATAATAGTAACCATAATTGCAATAGTTATAATTTTAATTAGATGAACTTGAACTTGATGAACTTGATGAGCTAGAAACAATCCTGATCTTCAAACCGAGTGTATGGGCTGCACCAGGACCAGTTTCAGCAATTGACCATCCACTATCAATAAATGTCGGAACATTCTTAGGCAAAAGTGTGCCGTCACCCATCTGTCCATCATTGTTTCTACCCCAAGCGTAACGATCACCATTGGTTTTTATACCAACAGCATGATAGAATCCTGCTGTAATTGACGCCCAACCACTGCTAATAAACACTGGTACATTAGAATCAGTTCCAAATCCGCTATCGCCCTTCCCTAACTGACCGAATATGTTATAACCCCAAGCATAAAGATCGCCATTTGTTTTTATGCCAAAGCTGAACTTATCACCTGCTTCAACAACAGCCCAACCACCACTAATAAATACTGGAGTGTAAGAATCACTAAAGCTTCCATCGCCTAATTGACCCTTATCGTTAGCACCCCAAGCATAAAGATCACCATCAGAATTAACAGCTAAACTATGCCATTGTCCTCCTGCTGCTGAAATCCAAGTTCCAGGAATTTGTAATGGCACATTTGAATTATTGATCGTTCCATCGCCTAACGCTCCAAAATCATTACGACCCCAAGCAAAAAGTTCTCCATTAGCATTGATGGCTAAAACATGGTCCTCGCCTGGGGCAATAATATCCCAGTTGCCGGGAATTTGTATTGGAACACTAGAAGCAATAAATGAACCATTACCTAATTCACCAAAATCATTATTGCCCCAAGCATAAAGAACACCACCTGGCCTCAAGCCAAAGCTTGAGACATAGCTTGCAAATACTTCTATCCAGCCACCACTAATAAATGTTGGAACAGTCGGTTGATTACCCATACTAGTAGTACCATTACCATATTGGCCAAACTCATTATAACCCCAAGCGTAAAGATCTCCCTCAGAATTTATAGCTAAACTATGCCAGGAACCAGATGCGATAGCGCTCCAATCACCAGAAATAGAAAGTGGTGTACTTGAATTAGTAGTAGTATTATCACCCAATTGGCCTTGTGTATTATTACCCCAAGAATACAGATCATAAGCTAAAAGACTTATTGGTGGTAAACTACTAGATGAATCATCTGACTGTGAAGATGTTGAGAATGAAGACTGCTGAGATAAAGAAGATGAAGAAGATGAAGAATTAGATAATGAATCTAGCTCTCCCATAGCAAGGCAATGTCCATCGCCAGTCTTGATTGATGTCCAGCCACTGCCGACGAAAACCGGAACCAATGATGAATCGAAGGTACTATCACCAAACGTGCCAGAACTATTATCGCCCCAAGCCCAGAGATCACCATTGATCTTAATACCAATAGAGAACGCATCTCCGCCATCAGCAGATGACCAACCACTGCTAATAAGCAACGGAATATTTGAGTTATTAGTCGTTCCATCGCCAAGCTGACCGTACCAGTTTCCGCCCCAAGCGTAAAGATCGCCACTAGTTGTAATACCAAAGCTCTGTGGACCACAAGCAACAGCTTTGGCCCAGCCACCACTGATAAATACCGGGACGTTGGAGTCGGCGTCCACACCATTGCCAAGCTGACCATTGAATCCAGAACCCCAAGCCCAGAGGTCACCGTTCGGTTTTAGACCTAAACTGTGAGCACCACCACCAGTTGAAACAGATGCCCAACCGCCACTGATAAATACCGGGACGTTGGAGTCGGTGAAAGTTCCATCACCAAGCGATCCGGCAGCGTTTGAACCCCAAGCCCATAGATCACCATTTGGTTTTAGACCAAGACTGTGTGCATAGCCTAGCACCAACGTTGACCAATCATAGGGACCCATATTAACCGGTGTCGGCTGATTAGTGTTAGTTCCATCACCTAACTGACCAACATTATTTTCACCCCAAACATAAAGATTACCGTCAGTCTTAACACCCATTGCGAATGTACCACCAGCGAATACCTCTACCCAACCACTACTAATAAACACCGGAATATTAGAGGAATCAAATGTTCCATTACCTAACTGACCGCCACTATTATCACCCCATGCCCAAAGATCGCCATTAGCTTTCAAACCGAGAGAAAAGCTACCGCCAGCAACATAAGTTTCAAATCTGCCTGGACTTGCCGGAACGCTGGAATCAGTATTTGTACCATCACCAAGTTGACCACCCCAATTAGAACCCCAGGCATAAAGTGGTTCATTTTGTAAAATTGACGAAAATGAAGATAATATCTCGGTAGATTGTGATGATAAAATTTCAGTGCTAATAGATAACGATGACATTATCTCAGTGCTAAGAGATGATAGCAGTTCGGTAGATAGAGATGATTCGATAGATAAAGATGATTCGGTAGATAAAGATGATTCGGTAGATAAAGATGATTCGGTAGATGATTCAGTTGACAATGATGATTCAGTAGATGATTCAGTTGACAGTGATAATGAACTAAATGAACTACTGCTACTTGACATATTTTGGTCTAATAATGTTACTATGACTGTTGGGCTGATAGTCGTTGTACCCTTAACACCAGCAGTCGAGTAGCCACCGCCCCATATTCCTTCTGGTGGAGTAACCGGTTCAGTTGGCCACTCGATCCAGCATGTCGATGGTGCAGGGTTGGACGTTAACCAATCTGCAATATTCGCATGTCCTACCCCTGTATTTGGGTTATAGTTTAAGGAAAACTCACGAGTGAACGACCCAACAACTTGTTGTGTCCTCCAAAAATGAGCATTCGCAACAATCGTATTATAACCTTGATATTGAACTACTACGATACCAGGAGTCCATACTGCTGCGCCAGGGTAAGACGAACGCATGACAGTTGTCAAATAATCAATACTTATATCACCATAAAGCGCTGACGAACTGCTAATTGATTCAGAAGATACAGTCGATAATGACTCAGAAGACAGTGATGAATTAATTGATTGGAAAGATAACAATGATTCAGTAGAGTCAGTCGATAATGATTCAGAAGATAATGTTGATAACGATTGTATAGATAGTGATGAATCAGTTGATTCAGTAGAGTCAGTCGATAATGAGTCAGTCGATAATGATTCAGAAGATAATGTTGATAACGATTGTATAGATAGTGATGAATCAGTTGATTCAGTAGAGTCAGTCGATAATGATTCAGAAGATAATGTTGATAACGACTGTGTAGATAATGATGAATCAGTTGATCCAGTAGAGTCAGTCGATAATGATTCAGTAGAGTCAGTCGATAACGATTGTGTAGATAGTGATGAATAAGTTGATTCAGAAGATAATATCGATAATGATTCGGTAGATGGTGAAGAAATAGTTAATTCAGAAGATGGTGAAGAAATAGTTAATTCAGAAGATGATGATCCAGTAGAGTCAGTTGATGATGATGAATCTGATAATGATGATAAATCTGATAATGATGAATCTGATAACAACGAATTAGAAGATGGAGACGAAGTTAGTGACGTTATTGAAGATTCTGTTGATAAAGAAGATTCTATTGATGCAGTCGATAACATAGATTCTGATGATAAGTATTCATCTATTTTAGCTTCACCATTTGTTTCAAGATCAATCCATGTTAATGGGTTTTGCGTTGGATAAACAACTTCGCCATTTTTCATCTCAACATCAGCCCAAACTGTACCTTCTGTTTTCCATTTACTGGCCTCAAAAGCAAAAAATGTTCCGCCAGTTCCTAAATCAGCAGGATCTACCCATGCTGGGCCATCAGTAATTAACATTTCTACTGATTCATTAATAGCACAGTCTATTCCATAAGTAAACGGATTTGTAAATGGTACTTCGCCACACTTAACATTAGATTGATAGTAATCAACTACTTGTTCAACTCCTTCACCTTCTATATAAGAATAATTTCTTATTATTTGTCTAGTAGTTGTTATAATTCCTTTTCTGTAAACTCTCCCATCAATAATATAACCAGTTGGTTCTTCACCTGGGATTCTTGGATCTTTAGTTATAAATATCAGATCGAGTACATCGTTTATCATTATCCATGATAATTCATATATAATATCATAAGTATCTTTATATCTAAATGCTCCAGTCTCAGGTAATATGCAATTATCACTATCATTAATGCATAACATATTCTTTATTTCATGATTTGTAAGTCTAGAACAAAGAGACATCTTTTCTATCAATAATGCAGTAAAATCAAATTCTAGTCTATCTGGAGACTGGTCAAAATTTCCATCTCTATCAAATAAAGAAACATCTTTATCACAGCTAATATCGCCAGTTTGTTCGCAATTAGCAATTAGACAGTTACAATCAAGTCTGAATGGTTCAACATATTGATAATCTGGTTCATCATTTCTAACGAATAACATTGATTGACCAAAGAATCTGGCAGAGGTTTGTAAGGTTCCTAGTGGAATACCTAAGCCAGATGAAATTGCTGATCTATCAATATATCCAGATTCATCAGTTGAATCATAACGATAGTTAAAATCAACACTTTCTTCATTTGTTTCTGAAGCATATCCGCCAATAAAATCTTCTTTTGTTTCAGTGCATGCACTATTAAATATTTTACCATATTCATCTTCATATGATTTTTTAACAATATCAGTAATAGTAAAATCATCAACTACATATGGATTAACAGTTGTGGTTTGATAAACATTATGAGTTATTAATCTGTCATCTCCTGTCGGAATCGAATGATTAGACAGAGAATCGATTTCCTGCTGTATTCCATTACCAATATAGATCAGGTCTTCATAATCCCAAGTAATAGACTGCTCTACAAACAGGCTGTTAGATTCAACATATTCATATGCCTCAGAATAAGTGTTAAATCCTTTTTCAATAATTGTTCCAGTGTACATTTCTTCAATGTCAAAATTACTTCCATTGAAATGAATATAAACTGATTTTCCTTCGATCGTTGATAAAACAGCATTTAGCGTATTCTCATAAACACCACATTTTGAATTTTCATCCCATGGTCTTTTCTTGACTAAATCTTGACCATATGAAATATTCTCATAAGTATAATTATAGTCATTCAATAAATAGCCCATCGTCAAGAATCTATGCGATGGGAATCCAAGATGTTCTTTTTCAATATTCAAAGATGCTGGATTTAATGCTAAAGTATTTTGAGAAGTTTCATAATCATAATATGGTCTAGCACTATAATGTAGAGTGACTTTCTTATTATCGACACATATAAATCTATCACCTAAGAATCCTACATGTTGATGATCACGATCAACTTTAAGTCTATCTTCCCAATATACGCCATATCCAAGTTTTGGTCCGCATGGAACATTTCTATAAGTTTCTTTTAATGTTGTTTCATTGACAAAAGTCAAAGAATCTTCAACTCTTCCTTTATAACAGAAATCTGGTTTAGATGGCGATTCTTCACAATATGTTTTTCTATCATCTTCATTATGATCAAAATCAACATTACTTGGCAATACTCTATCTTGACCTTCTTTATTTAATCCACAATCTTCACCAATGATATTGCCATGTTCATCGGTTGTTCTTTGATCCTTCCAGCCCTGAAATTCTTTTTCTAAACCTTCTAATATGATAGATTTTAAATCAAGATCAGATTTTTTGAACCCTCTATCAGTAGATTCACATTCTTCATAATCAGTTGGAATTATTGCTGGAGGTACTTGTAGATCACCTAAATCTGTCCCAGGCTTTAATATATCAGTACCAGATAAACAGAAATCAGTTACATTATAAATCTCATAAATATTAGCTACAAACTTTATTTTTCTGAGTAAAGAATGAAAAGCTTTTAACTTAAATATGAATGATAACATGTATAACAATAGGTTATAATCTATCGGCTCATTGTTTTTATTAACTATTTCAACATCAAACCTGCTAGACCTTGTATTAATTATGTCATCTGGAATAATTATCTTAGTGCGTTCAAAAACTACGAATGCGAATACTTTACCACCATCAATGCTAAGTTCATGATCGAAGTTTAACAATAACGTATTTTCATTATTATTATATGAAATATTAATGTGATTTGCGATTATTTTCTTGCTTATTAAATAAGTTCCTTTATCAACTAAAACTTTGTTAGATCCTATTAACCCATTGCTAAATGAAGAGTTTAATTCCTCTAATGATTTTGTTGTTATTACTCCATTAAAATCAGTTCTTACTATATCATCGTTATAATATTCAAGATCATTCGACAGATTTTTAGAAAAATCAAGGAGCAATTGATGATCAGGAGTATCAGCCTTTACTTGATAAACATAAATTGCGATATCAACTTTTCTATTTGGGACAAATGTTAAAGGAATTACACCAGCACTAAATCCTTCAGCATCATAGTTAGCTAATGATTGATCTACTTGGACAGTTAATTCAGATTCAAGACCATCATTTACACCTAATAATCTATTACCACTCTTATTAGCCCACAGATTTATTATAGTAACGACAAATCCGAACATTTCAAACAATTCGTTTATTACTCTTTTTGATCCCTTCAATTTCTGAAGATGAACAGCACGCTTAAGAATTTGTCTTCTTAAATTATCAGAGACGCCTGGATAGTTCGGAAGGTCCCAACCGATTAAATATGCTAAATATGGTATAAATACTGCTGGAACAAAATCTATTTGGTTTACACCGTCGAGAAGCTTTTGTTCATCAAATATGTCTTGGAACAAATCGGCAAACGGTCTATAAAATTCTAACGTTGGATCAGTTAATTCATTGAATCCTTCATAATTAAAATAAAGTGATGGTGTTCCATGAAACATTGCATGGTGTATATCACCAGGATGATTAACATTTAATATTATGTTAGATATTCCTAAATCAACACCTATGCATCTAATATTACCATTTACAGTTGAAATTCTTCTAAAGAATGTTGCTTCCCATACGAAATTATATAATTTCGGCTTTGGTAAGCCATTAACTGGCATTAAAATATTTGATAAATCATAATAATAAGCGTCTTTATAATATTCTACTTTTTCAGCTACGGAATTGCCATCTAAAGTATACTCAAAATAGTCTCCAGTTACAGCTTCTGAATAATCGATACTAGTGTATATCTCTGCACCATCGACACCAATTGTTTTTCTATAAAATTGAAAACCATCAACCGAAATTCTTCTTTCAGCAAACTGAGTTGCTGAAACATTTATTTCATATAAAGCATAATCTGGAACTCTGAGATTAGAATTAAATGGTCCAGCAACCTTTGCTTGGTCTGGAGCATCAACAATATAATATCTTATCTTTTGAGTTTCTGAATCACCTATGGCTAAATTGTCATCAGTTAATCTATGTCTCTCGATATAAATAACTGGCATCGCATATGGCTTAAAGCCAGTACGAGCATTATTTAGCGGAAACAGCTTAAAGTATGGATTATTTGATGTTGTCACTACTCTATATATTTGTCGGACTAAAATGAAACAGGACAATAAAATGGACAGTTTTTAATATTAAATATCCCTCTAAAACTTACATCATTAGATGTTGAACCTATCGACTTTAACATGACACCATCTTCAGTATTAAGTGAAAAATCAAACTTATACTCTCCATCGTATAACTCATTGACAAATACTATATTTCCAATCATTACGCCACAAATCGTTGCTGAAATTGGAGCTTTTAATCCATTTTGTTTAGCAAAAGCCATACTCCGATATAACTTTAACGATATATTCTGTTGAAAATTTATATGGCTAACAAATAATACTACTGCATAATAATCTGGAGTTATTTCCAGTTTTGATACTGATTTCCACCACCAATTATCTGATTTACCATTTAACAGCTGTAATATGGAGCCAGATTCTGGCTTTCCAAGTATTGCGACACAATCTTTTAGAACTCCTAACTGATTAATTTTTATCCTTGACTGATTCATATTTTTTAGTAGCTACCCTCTGGGCATTCCTAAACGATTTTGAATTATCATGTCTACTTAATGTCTTAAACTTGAACTTTTCACTTAGTATATCTTTAACAATTTTTTCAATACAAACTCCTTTGTATTCATACCAATGCATGATATTATCACATTTGTCAAAATAAAAAGCAATTGATGCAGTAGTCTTATCACTATATAAAATATTAACAATGTCGTATTGTCTATCAAACGAATATTTATCAACCTTCATATAAACCTCCTAACTCATCCTTAAGACGAGTCATTGCACATGTTACAATGGCACAGACTCTTTGCCTGGTTATGCCAATATGGTCAGCAACTTGTGCTTGTGTCATCGGCATAAGTTTTTCACCATTATATTCAAAACCGTACATTTTACTGATTACTTCACGCTGTCTTGCCGGAAGCTTAAAGACTGAATCCCTAATCTTGTGACATGCACTAAGATTAAGACCAACTTCCGAAATATATTCAATACTAATAGCATTGCAAACCTGATCTGACATTTCACTAAAAGCATCAATACTAACTATTGATGGATCTATACGATGCCCGTTAACTAATTGTTTCTTGATCTTTTGCATGCCGCAACGTCTGCTCTCTTTTGCACCCTTCTGAATTTCACCCCTGATATAAGAAAAAACACATGTTGAGAATTGAGCCTTTTTAATAGTTGTCTGCCATTTGTGATTACACGAATCACATTCATGATCAAAAGTGCGATCGCTAGACGGATCAGCAAATCTGTCACTATCCATGATTTCTGGCATTTGCATTTCGTTATCGCATTGAGGGCATGTAATAGTCTCACCAGCAATCGACGGAGGCAGGTTATCACGAGCTTTAGCCTTACCATAACCAATCCATGCATCAGATACAGCATCGTCAATAGTGTATTTGGGGCTGTTGCCACGCACAGTATTATAAATAGAATTAATAGTCGGCCTCAGTTCCTCAAATAATACTTCATCAGAATGGACTAAATGTGGCCTTATGGCTGAACATTTCTCAGGTTTCTGATTTGACTTGTGGCTCATAGATCCTCAGTCACGGTACTTTATCTTGTACCAGCATGGGTTTTTAGCAGACTGTAATTTACCACCAATCAATTTCGAATTTCTCTTCTTTATAACAATTCCTTCACTTAAAGTAAAATTCTTTTGTTCATTGTAAAAATCTAAAACATTTCCTACAGATAACATAGGAATTTTAAATACTTGAAGATCACCTATGGGATTATTCATTGTAGCAGCTTCTAACTTTTTGAAAATAGGCAAATTTCTGCGGCTGTCCAGTGGCATGCTACCAGTGAATTTACCGTTAAACCATGTGATATCGTGGAATCCGATGCATTCAATTAATGGAAGATTTACATTCATCGTGGTGTTTATCGACTTAATTCTTGAATGATTTATCCATTCACCATCTATTGCACTACCATCTTCGAGAATTTCTCTGAATAAATCGATCAGTTTATTATTAATCTTCAAAATTTCGTCATGCCTGCTACGCGAGATTATCTTGCCATTATCCTTACCAATTTCGATTCTATAGCCATCGAGTTTCATTTCACATGACCATTCATCGACTTCAACATCATTCAGAAATTCTTCTGAAGTCCTAATCGGCTTATCTGGTGCTATGAATTGCATTGTTCTATCTGCCTTTTTATAACAACCTTTACAAAACCTTAAAGTCTCATAAAAAAGCATAAGGAAAAATCATGACAACAGAAATCGGTGAAAAAGTTCGTTTTCTCACCCATAATAATGAAATAAGCACCGAAATTTGCATAATTGCTGAAATTTGTAATGATAATACTGTTAAATTAAAAAAACCAAATGGTGAAATGATGAGGATATTCAGTGACAGAATCAGGCCAGTTGAAATGAAAACTATCAGTAAACAAAGTGTTAATAATGAAAAGTTTGATCCATGGGCTGAAATAGATGATGGTGAAGTATGGTTAAAACAATCTAAATTCAATAGCTCAATAGTTATGAAATCATATACTATAATCAATTTATCTAAACAAACGTATAGATCTGTAAATGTATACAATGATAAAATAAGTAACATAAATATAAAAGACTTCAAATTAGAAAATTGTGAGAAACTCACAGCCAAACTAGCCAAAAAAGGCTATAAAAAGATGGCTAAGGAGAATTAAATGATATTTTCAGAATTGGATTTAGCTATTTCAGTAGCCCATGCTGCAGATATACCACTGTTCGTATGGGGTCCTAGAGGAATTGGTAAAAGTAACGGCGTCAAGAAATATTGCAGAAGCAGGTTTCATTTCTACGACGAAAACGGTGTAGGCAGTGTTCCATTCTTTAATAGGGATATGCGTGCTGCACAAATGGAAGCTTCTGAATTAAGAGGGCTACCAAAAGAAGATGGTGATTCGTTCATCTATCTCCCTCCAAAAGATTTACCAAGAGGCACGTTTATTGATGAAATGGGCAATACTTGGGGAAGGAATTCTGACAAAAAACCAGAAGTATCGCCTATTTATACTGCGGTTATCGAATCAGAAAAATATAAAACCGATAGTGAATTCAGAAAACTAACAGATAAAACATGGAAATTTAAAGGAAGAGTTGAATATCATAAAGGTATTTTGTTCTTAGATGAAATCAATAGAGGTGAAGATGATGTACTTCAAGCATTATTTGAATTAATTTTAGATAGAAAAACTGGCGGATACGAATTACCACTAAAAATAATGATTGTTGGTGCTGGTAATCCATCTGGATCAAGGTATAGGACAAATACATTCGTATCTGATGCGGCATTTACTTCACGATGGTGCCATATCAGCATGGAAATTAACAATGATTATATTTCTGATTGGATGACTTATATTAAATCTACATCAATTGATAGTAATATAACTAACAAAATAGTTCAATTTTGTGCTGGAAATAACGATCATTTAATTCAGAGCGAAGACGGTTCAGAAGAATTAATTATTGAACCAAATCCAAGATCATGGGAATTCGTCTCAAGAATAGAACAAGCAATCTATGATAATTTAAATATCTTTAAAAGCGATGAGCAAAGAAATAATGTAAGAACAGAATTAATTCAAGGTTTAATTGGCATATCGATGACTAACGCATATAAAAATTGGGCTGCAGAATTATATCCTAATGATATTATTGAAAAAGGAGTTGATAAAACAATAGCATCAATACTAAAAACGATGAAAAGACCAGAAATGCAAGGTTTAATGTTTGGAGTGGCCAATTTAGCAGTTTCAATAAAAGAACCATCAAATAATCAAATAGAAAATGTAATATTATTCTGCAAATGGATGATAAACAATAACAATTATAAAGATTTAGCAGTTGGATTCTGCAGAATGCTAACTAACAATGAGTTAGAAAGCAGCTTAAAGGGCGCTGCCCTAATTAATCCATCAATTCAAAGAATATTGAATAAGCAAAATAAAGTAAGAACATGGTACAATGCATTAACAAATGATGCATCACTATCAAACGAAATACAATTAACTGCTTGGGGAACTGAAATAAAGTTAGATAAAAAATGAGTAAAAATAAAATGATGGATGCCAGATGCAGAATTCAAATTCTGCATCCATGGTATGGAACATTTTCTACTAGAATAGATTGGATAGAAGATGAAAGAATTAAAACTGTTGGGGTGAATTTTAAAAAAGGCGGTAGGGTAAATTGCTATTATAATAAAGATTGGTGTGATCAGCTATCAATAGAACAATTAATTGCTGTTATTATTCATGAAATAGAGCATGTAATTAGAATGCATCCGGTTAGATCTATAGGCCCAACTAATGAACATCATGTTATAAATAATATAGCACAAGATTGGTTAATAAATGGCACAAAAAATAGAAAAGAAATAGAAAATTTACCTGATTGTGGCATGTTTATGCCAGACCCAAATGATAATAATGATCTTTGGGACGGAATAGATTTAGATTTTTTCACTATTTCGCACACTAGTGAAGAAACCGCAAAATGGTTAATTAGCAATTCAACGATTAAAAAGCTTGATAATGGTTGGGCATTAATACTAAACAATGGTAGATTACTCCATGTTGAATTACATGATAATCATGATATATGGTCTGAAAGTGACGCATCAAATGATGAAGTCAGACAAACAATAAAAGAAATCATAAACTCAACAACAAAGACTGCTGGATCACCCCCAGGCCATTTAGAAGAATTCATTAACAAAGTTCAATCGTCCAAAATACATTATTCACATTTATTAAGAAATTTAATAGGAAGATCAATCGGGCAAAAAAGAAAAACATATTCAAGATTAAATAGGAAAAGACAAGAATTTGGGATAAAAGGAACGTCATCTCATGGTGGTAATGAATTAACCATAATGGTTGACACTAGCGGGTCGATGTACACTAAAGTATTAGAAGTAGTATTTGGTGAGATAGAAGCAATATCACAGAAATTTAAGATAAAATTAGTTGAATTTGATAGCGAAGTACAAAAAGTAGCCGATTATAGAAAAGGTGATTGGAAGAAAATAGCTATAAAAGGAAGAGGTGGAACCTGCTTCAATAAAGTTCTTACTTATATTGAAGAAAATAATTTAGTAGCTGATGTTAATATTTTACTAACAGATGGGTGGGATATTCTACCACCATCAAGAAAATATCAACTAATATGGGCAATAGTTGGGTCTGATAACTGCAAAAAATTCAAACAGCAAGATTATTGGGGTGACCTATTAGAAATTGATCGTATTATATAGATCCCATTATTTGATCTATTTCGCCATCAAGTTCTGTTTTTTCGCCACCATCCTGGCCTTCCTTAGCTTCTCCTTGGCCTTCCTGTGCCTCTCCTTGACCTTCTGTGGTTCCTGCGGCTTCTGGCGCGGCCTGATCGTCTAATGGCTCTTCTGGCGTTATCTCTGGCTTATTTTCTACTTCATTTGATACTAATCCCATTCTATTAAGAACCCTATCTGAAATATTTTGTAAGAACGTTAATGGGTCTTTATCATCATCTATCCAGATAACACCCTTCTCCAATATCTTTTTATCTTTAAATAACTGCGTCATATATTTGGTCTTCTTACCCTGCTTAGCACTTAATGATCTAGCTCTTAAAATAAATCCACCAACGTGTTTAGACTTCAATTCGTTATTATCAGTTGGAATAGCTGTCCATTTAACAACTTTTTCTGGTGCTACTGGCTCAGGATCTATACTAACTGGTTCTGGCATATCAATGCCATCTGGAGTATCTGGAGAATCAATTGCTCCAAGTTCAGATTCAAAGTCATCTAATGAAGCTTCTGCATCATCACCAGCGTCATCACCACCTAAATCCATATCATTGTTGCCAACAGCATCAAAACCAACGTCAGTTGGATTAATATCTTTCTGTGAATCATCTTTTGGAAAATCAGAAGTTTTAAATTCTTCTGGATTTATCGGTTTAAACGGATCGAATTCAGGCATTGAATTCTTCCTTTACTATATCAGAAATCTCTGATATTCTTTCACCAAGAGCTAAAAATTTTTCTTTTGAATCAGGCTTCATATTAACAGCAAATTTGAACCAGTTTTTGACTATTCCATCTAATTGATCTGTAATGTTTTTTAATGTGTATCCAGAAGAGTTTGGTTCATTAGTTTGATTTAGCTTTGGATTATAATTTTCAATTTCAGACATATCATCAACTTTTTCATCTGATCCTATCTCAGCTTTAGAATCAAGACCAGCTTCAAGACCAGCTTCTGGACCAGCTTCAAGGCCAGCTTCATCTCCGCCCATCAATTTATTAATTTCTGCATCTAGCCCAGGAGCACCATCTAATTCAGTCCCAGCATCTTTATCAATGTCTTTTAAGCCTTCTTCTTCTGAAAGAAGTTTCGTATGCAACTTTGAAATGCTTGATAATTTCATTTCTAATGCCTTGTATTCCTGAATCTAGGTCTAAAGATACAATTATTTGTATCTCTGAACTAGTTGGTTTTCTCTTATATATTTTATTAAATAAGAATTCTACATTATTGTCATTTTTTGATATATTGTTAGAACTAAATATCGCTGACATTCGCATTAATTGCCATACATTAATCATATTATATCCACTATCATTGAATATTCTTCCAAACTTATATCTAACATATCTTCCAATTTCATGTAAATTATCAAAATTTATATCAACTTTAGATATCTCTTTATATGCTTTAGATATTATCTTGGAACTAACTTCTAAATCTCCATGCTCTGCATATATTGATTGCATCACATATGTATTCATATGAATATCAGGGTTTACCGGCCTGTTAACTTTTGTCAAAAACTCCATATGTTCTAAATCATATTTGGTTGGTTTTCTATTATTACGTATAAAATATGCTTTTGAATAGTCTTTAATTCCAGTATTATTAATATAATGTAAAGCATATGTGCATTCGTACTGCCTTAACGTATTAACATCATACAGGTAAATAAATGGTGACAAATTTATTTCACATTCAAGGGACTTAAACATCATGATTCCAGTTTATAACCAGATTTTTACTGATGATGATGCTAAAGCTGTTCAAGATGCTGTAAAATCTCAATTCATAACTCAAGCAAGTCCGGAAGTTGATAAACTTGAAGATAATTTTAAACGTCTTACTGGAAGAAGACATGCTATTAGTTGTTCTAATGGCACAACAGCATTGCATCTTGCACTTTTAAGTACCAACCTTGAAAGGAAAAATATAGCGATCCCTGCTTGTTGTTTTGTGGCTGTAGCTTTTGCTGTAGAATATGTTAAGGCTAATCCAATTTTTATTGATGCAGATATCGATTCTTGGAATATGGATTTAAATATTCTAGAACGTAAATGCAAACTATGCAAAATAGATGCCGTAATAGCTGTTCATAATTATGGAAATCCAATAGATATGATTAGATTAACTGAATTGTCACTAAAATATGGATTTAAAATAATTGAAGATGGATGCGAGGCATTAACATCAATTGCTAATTATAAGCCAGTAGGAAGTTTTGGTGAAGCATCTGTATTTAGCATGTATGGAAATAAATTAATAAGCTGCGGTGAAGGTGGAATGATATTAACAAATGATGATAAAATAGCTGACAGATGCAGATTGTTAAGAGGTCAAGCGCAACAACCTGGAAAAAGATTTTGGCATTGTGATATTGGATATAATTATAGAATGACTGGAATGCAGGCAGCACTTGCCAATTCACAAATTAAAAGAATAAAAAATACTTCATTTAAATTAATACAAATAGCAGAAACATACGCTAGATTATTTGGCGATAAATTCATAACACAAAAAACTCCATTCTTTGGTCATTTTAATTCATGGTGGATGTTTTCGATATTTAATAAATCAGATAGTGATTATTATGAAAAAACGTCCAAACGGCTTAGTGCATGCGGATATGATTCAAGACCGATATTCCCGCCAATTCCACTAATGCCGCCATGGAGCCATCACGAATTGACAGAAAATGATTTTCCTGTAGCTGTGAAATTATGGAAGCAGGGAATAACTCTTCCTGGCGGTCCAGGCATAGAAATAACAGAAGTTGAAAAAATTGCTAAAATTATCCTAAATGATTATTCTTCCTCTTATAAATAAATATTGGCCTATTTTGTGGTTTAACACTTGAAGCTTCACCAGCAAATTTTTTCTCAAAATATTCAATGTATCCATGGAAGAATTTTGGACCTTTAAGTATTATATAATCAGTTTCAATCTTCGTTCTAGTAAAATTAATTATTTTATTTTCAAGATTATTTTTATTAAAATCAACAAATATCATTTGATGTGGTAATAGCATCAATCCAGGTTTATAAATTTGAAATACTTTATGATAATTTAGTTCTTCTAATGTCACAATTATTTCTGGTTTAACCTCCTTTACTACAGTGTTTTCTTTTCCTTGATTTGATGGTTTAACAGGTGCGCGATTAACATTTTCATTATCGAATATTAACATATGCGGATAACGTTCTTTTAAAAATTGAATTAACAGTCCAGATTTTCCTGCTTTAGATAATTTGCCATATATTTCTTCCATTTTTACTTTATTATCACCACAAGATTTACCAAGTTTTAAAAAATTTATTAATTCATCGTGATATTCAATAGATATAGATTTTAACCATTCTTGAAAATCATCACGTCTTGATAATCCGCAGAATCTTGTAACGTCTATTTTCATTTAAAATTATCTACTAGTCAGTAACAGGATCAGTCGGATCTAAAATTGGCACAACGACTTTTTTAATTGAAGATTTTGGATCGCCTATTGTTTTAAATGCAATATCGTTATTAATATTACTAATTATAAGATCTGAAAGATCCTTATCATAAACTAATCTTATCTTAGTATTTCCATCATCTCTAGGCAGTCCGAAGAATCCATCACCATCAACAGTCGGCCAAGCTATTGCAACTTGCTCTCCTAGTACATTCTTGAAATATGCAATGAATGGTGTTGTATCATATTCACCACCACCACAGGTTACATCAGTACCAATGCTTCTGAACACCACTATGAACTGAGTTCCAAATATCGATGTGTGAGCAGCGCAAGCTTTACCTATTCTCCATCCACGCTCATAAAATGCGGCATGTGACGCTCTGATGATTGATGATGGAAGATCTGCTATGGTTGGATCAATTACTACTTCTGTTGTAGCTGTTGGTTCAACATTATCACATTTTTCAAAACATTTAGTTGGCTGTATGCACAATCTGACCTTACCATCAATACTTATTATGCTACCATTAGGCGGTGGCGGATTTAAATAAAATGATGCTACTCCACCGTAATGCTTAAATCCAATAACATCACCAACATAAGAAGCATTCGCTAATGGTTGATTGAAATAACCTCTATTTTCAGATGTATAAAGTCTACTGATCTTATTATCATCTTGGTCTTTATCAACAAATTTAACACTATATCTTCCAGAATATCCTAATTTGTCATATTGCGGGCAGCATTCAACTATTGTTGAAACATAATCGCCAGCAGGTAAATTGACACTTATAGCTCTTTGTTGATTAACATTGTAACTCTTTAAGTCAACAATTAAGAAACAATCTTTGCAATCGTAAGTGTCTGGATTTGTACCATTAAATCTTGCTTCTCCTTCAGCTTTACCAATATCACCTGGCAAAAAATCATATGGATTTTGTTGTGGATTTGCTCTTGGATATTTAGTATCATCATCACTTGTTAATTTGAAAGCATACATCGCCTGTGCCGCTGCGTACCTAGCCATTGACCAGCTATTTCTTATCGTCTGATTCTTTTCTTTACTGTCTATTGCTTCAATCGCGCAGCATAAAGCTTGTTTCTGCGAATTAAACATCTCCATCATTGCATTCAGCCATTTTCTAACAAGATTTTCTCTCTCAACTTTTGCAATATTTAATAATTCAATAAATCTCTCTTTTATTTGTTCCTGAATCGTAAATGTATCAATATAGAATATTTCAGTTGAACACACATTTCTATAACATCCAGATTTACATGGAGCAATACGCTCTTTTAATGCTGTAAGCCACGTAGTCTTTTTATTGACCCAATGTACTCTATTGGGGCATGCTGTAACATTTCCAACGTTCCCAAGAACAACTATTAATTTTCTTGGATCTTCCGGATCATTTTTTATATCAACAACAACTTTTTTAATTCTTGATTGATCAACTAGTGCATAATCCTGTACTAAAGTTCCAACATATGGAGCGTTGTTTCCATCTGCCCCTTTAGGTCCTCTTGGGCCAGTTTCTATATTATCACGTCCTGGCTTGCCTCTTTCTCCCTGGTCGCCATCATCTCCAGGCATTGATCTGTATTTTATCTTACCGCGTAATTCAAGTTCTTCAACTAAACGACTAATATTTATTGAAAAGTCTATTCCAGACGTATTTTCATGAATAATAAAATCGACTTTTTCTTTTTCTGATTTATTAATCACATCAAGACTACTTAAAATATTTAAATCATTCTTTGAACTTTCTATTTTTACAATTCCTTCTCTATAAACAGTATTACATTCATCAGATGTTAAAGTAGTCTGCGGTGGTGGTATCAATAATGAGTTTAATTTATTAAAGTCTTCACTAGACATTAATCCATCATTATTAACACTTGCTAATGGAACATTTGATAATCCGATTATTCTTTTCCATGAATTAGTAGGTTTTTGATATTGATAGTATATGCCACTTGAATATTCAAAAACATCACCATCAGTAGGATCGTCAGGAAACTTTATATTCATTGGTCACACCTTGCGCAATATTTAATGTACACGCTTATCGAACCAGCTAAGTCATCCTTATCGCCAGCTATCTCTAAGTAGATTTTATCATTATCATCAGCAAAAGCTCCAATAGCCATTTCTGTTATTGGACCAGTTAAATAAGCATTTATTACACCATTTTTATTGTGTGGATCAGTTATCTGGGAAGACATTGGCATTGGTACTTTAACTATTGATTCACTATTTTCTATATTCATAACTAATCCTCTATCAGAAACACCAGAACCTACAATATAACCACAATCTGGCTGTGATTTATTATAAACAGTTCCATCTTTATATTGAATTATATAAGCGCCACGTGGTAATTCAACACCACCAACGCCATTTTTAATATAGTATTTTGTTCCAGGTACTATTTCAACTTTAGCTAATAACTTACTTTGAATTCCTGGGCAGACATCACCATATGTCACTTCACCGCTAGCTTCCAATATTTGTTTAGCATAATTACAAATATCTGATGTATAATTGAAAGAAGCAGTTGTTATAACTACATTCTGTTCTGCATTATATTCATAGCCATTTGAATTTGTTTTCTTCTGAATTGTATCGCTTATCTTAGCAGCAATTTGTTCATAGTTATTAAAATCTTCAATTGCGACAGGTGTTACATTACCTCCACCTCCACCTTCCTCAATATTTTCACTAATTCTGCATACACAATCTGCAATAGCGCTAGTATTAAGTGCAATAGCAGCAAGCTCAGTGGCTATCTTACCATCAATTAAAACTATTAATGAATTAAAAGCATCAAGAAGTTGTTGGCCACAAACACCATTATCAGCCAAACCCATGCAATATTCAAAAGTTTCACTAAATTGTTTAGCAGCAAGTTGGGCGACAAGCGAATCTAAAACTTTTCTAGCTTCGTCATCTTTTTTAAATATGAAATCTTTTATTTCTTGATCATATTCTAATAAATATTTATCAAATATTATTTTATAGCTTCCGATAATTTGATTAACAAAATCTGATAATGCCTTCCTTGAGATCTCAGTATCACCATCAACCAATTCAGGATTAAAATCTATTGGATAAGCTAAAACACCAACATCAGGTTCTAAATCCATGTTTTCATTATCTGGTGCTATTATTTCATAATTAAGCCCATCATTCCATTTTAACGATCTAACTATTGGCATAACAACTAATCTGTCTGCTGGCGTACTATCATCTGGTACAGCTAACTTAGCTTTTGTGACAGATAAAATTGATTTTTGCTGATCTAATTCAACACCAACTACTGCTGTATCATAGAATGATTCATCTATCTCAACAACTAATTGATCAACAACAGATATTCCTGTAGCATCATTGCCAGGTTTTCCAGACTTACCTTGCGGGCCATCTCCAAACCCATCATCACCATCAGGGCCATCAGGTCCAGTTACTCCTTTTGGTCCCTTACTTCCCGGCACCTCTATACATAAAGTATCAAGAAACAGTTCACTGAAATTTATGTCTATTGATGGTATCTTATCTATTTCTGGAGAGCTTGTAGCTACAGGACATGTTTTAGTTATCAGTTTACCATTCAAATCTCTGCATTTTATATCTAACGTATTAGATTTTAAAACTATATCGCCAGTCATTAACCCACTTATTCCATAGCCAGACACTTTTCCAAATGAAAATTTTGTCAATATTCCAAATCCACCAGCTTTCTCAGGGACAGAATTTAACAAACTTTTAAGTTCAGAACTTAAAAGACCAATTGTGCTTTCATCAGCTAATGGAACATTAGGAACAAACCCTTTAAATATCCAAGTGATAGTTTCAGCGCTGTATTCCCATTGACGCCTCCATGAATCAGTAAATTTCATCCCGTCAAACGGGACTATTGGTAATTCAGGAGTGCTCATTTTTATATATTTGAGGTATAAACTAAATACTAATTTTCTGGCATCTTAAAAGGAACTGGTGTTCTAAATGATCTTGAACTAATTTCACTTTTATCTAAAAGATTTTCTTCTTTTATTTCAGATGTTATTGTATTAACATAATCCTTAATTATATTAAATAATTTTAACGAACATTCTTCAACTCTTTGTTCATATTTCAGCTGTGAAACGAAATAATCCTTTATTTCTGACCATATAATATCAACCAAAATATACCTCTCAACTGATTCTGATGAGCTTAATCTGAAAAATAGATTATAATTTACTGATAATTCAAATTCTGATAATGTTCCTTTATATCTATTTAATATTTCTCCAATATTGGTCCTAATACTATTCGCTATAAATTGTTCTCTATGTTTAAAGTCTGATTCTTTTATAATAAGCCATTCGTTTAATGAATCTCTTACTTCAAAATACACAGCTTTAAGAAATACTAATTTAATTAAATTAATACTGTCAGCACTATTTGTTGTGCCAGTTACTTTCTGAGTAAGCACATTAATCTTAGAATTTAATTCATTAATATTTGATAAACCATTCATGAACAGATTTAACTTAGTAATTTCATCTTTCAATGAACTAATGCTATCAGAAATTTTCGAATTAGATGACGCTATCTTGGTAGCTCTATTATTTTTTGCATCTTGATACGATTTAGCTTTTTTGTATTGAACAACATAATAAACAACTATACAAATTGCGGCTACTATGCCTAGGACAACAGATGCCCAAATCGCGCTATCGCGTAATTCACCAAAAGTTCTAATTAATGCGGCGTAATCTTGATCAGCCATGTAATAAATTTGATAAATCAATAATCATCATATATTAACCTATCCAAGTACCACTTGTTCCGTCGAATCTCTTCCAAACAGTTCCATCAAACCATTCGTCGCCATGTATTGGATCTCTACCCATAATCTTACGCAGTCTTGGCAGTATGTCATTATCATAATCAAAATTAGCATCATTTGCTGAATTTACTTTCAATGTAACACTTCTGCACAATAATGATCCAGTATATCCATACTGGTCAATGTCATCATTTTGAGCAAATCCAGATTCAAGAAGATCTATTTTGTCACCAAGTCCGATATCAGATTCACAAACATATCTGTTTTTATCAGACGGCTTGATAGGATTGACTCTTCTGGCGGTCGATCCAAGAGAAGCATATGCTTCTCCCATTGTCGGAATCTGCATTGGCGAACGATGTAATGCAAAATCACCAAGCTGAGCATTGAACATTCTATCAGGCGGTTCATTGATTATTTGCAAGAATGTATCAAAGAATGATTCTATTTCATTGCTTGAATACCACGAATTATTAAGTATTACATATCCAGATCCAAAATTCTGGAAGTTTAACTGCCAATCGCTTTCAGAATTTGTCTTTAAAGTATTGAGTGGTGTTATTTCTACCAATGTTCCAGGAGCACTGCCACGAACTAATACTAATGAAGCGAATTCAATTAATTCTTTGCTGTTGCTGCCTAATATCGTATTATATGTAGAAAATACAAACTGCAGTTGATTTGCAGCAGGATCTAATCTACGAACTCTGGTGCAAAACACTGGATAGTTGTCTTCTAACTCATTACTCCTATCACCAACAGGAGCAGCCATCATAAAGCTATCAAACATGCTTGCTGGAATATAAACAGTTCCAGTAGATGAACCTTCAATAGATCCAAGATTTGCGCCTATTCTCCATGGATAATTTAAAGCACTTAATACAGAAGAATAATCAACTCCAATTGGCGGTATTAAATTATATGCACTAGCCACTAACATTCCAGTTCCATGAATTACAGCAGGTAATGAATAATCACCTTCAATTTCAGCGCCACCAATTACAGTATCTGATATTTCATAAATAGCATAGTCACCAGTAGTTGCAGATGAAGATCCGACAACTGGCGGTAATGCATTAATAAAGTCAGCCTCAGTTTCAACATTTAATGTTCTGAATATGATATCTCCAGATATTCCCTGATGTTCACTTGTTGGAATAGCTGGATTAAATTCAGTCGCTGTGCATGGAGTAATATAAACTATTTGGAATGAAAGAGTGCTATCTATTTTATAATCAACATAGAAGATTCCAACTTCAGAAGATCCGCCAACTGGTATTCCAGTAAATACTAATCTGAATGTTCCAGTTGGAGTTCCGCCGCCAGTACCACCAGTGCCGCCACTGCCAGTACCACCAGTACCACTATCACCATCAAGTCTAATTATTCTAGCTAATCTTAATGATCTATAAGAAGATTTCAGAGATACGTGACAATCCCATAGCCATGAAATAGGTAACGAAATCTTAGAAGTTCCAACGTTAACTGTAGGATTGATTAAAAATGGGAACAAACCCTGATGACTTAATCTTAAACCAACTTGATCAAGAGTTTTTGCTATGATTAATTGACGTACTGTTAAATCAGCTAATGGTCTATTATAAACATCAAAATAATGCGGATCATTTGCAGTTAACCATCTAATCGCAATACTTTCATTTGTAGTCATCAAATGAAATAGTGATCCTGGATTCACTGTAGGAATAAGATTAGGATTAATAGTTGGCATGTTAGTTATCCAATTCCTTTGTTATATTTTACTAGTAGTAGATTTTGCAGGTGGCTTTATGGCAGATTTTAATAGCTCTGTCCGTAACTTATTTTCTTTATCAATTTTAGACCATATATCAACTGATCTTTTAACATCCCTATTAATTTGATTCCATATGACGTTTCTGTCTTTTACTGGTACACCACTCAACAATTTTAATAAATATTCAGAAGTAGAACTGGTCAAATCAAGAGTAGTATTAGTCATCTAATGGTTCTTCTTTTTTCTTTTTTGGATTTTTTCTTGCACAAATATTGCCATTATATATACCATCCTCGCACTTAGTCAATTCTAAATATTTTGCCGGACCCTTAGTTGATACTAATAAATTTAAAAATTCGTCCAAATCAATCAAAAGATCTGTTATTTTTTCAATTGTTGACTGTTTGAAACTTGGTAGCACTAGTGATTTAATATCACTTATCAATACTTCTGTTTTTTTAACTGCTTCACCACTTGTGATATAATATTTATGTGGATTTATAATTATACCATTATCACATTCTATTGATTTAAATGATCTGGCAATATCTGGAAATATCCAAATCTTTTTTACATCACTAGTATCTAAACTAGTTCCTAATTTAGTATATGGGATTTTGGCATCCTCATCATCAGCATCTATTTCAATCAATTGTTTTTCTAAAAGCTCTTCAGCTTCTTGTGAATAAACTAGATTCATTTTGTTCCTATATTATTCTCGGCGTTCATGATATATTCAGCAACATTTATCGGATCGCACTTTAAAACATGGCTATTGGCGTATCCACATGATTTCATTGAAATTGAGTCTGATACTCCAATTTCAATAATTGTTGGTGTCGGTCTGGCAGCAGTTGCAAGCATTGTTATTCCAGAACCTATTCCTATAACATATCTACATTTTGATAAAACTGCAACTGTCCTTCTCCATGTCATTCCATTAGCTCCAATAGTTCCTTTTATTATCGATTCATTTGGACCAGCGAAAGAAATTAACTCAAAACCACGATTTTTCATCAACTTAGCAAATTCAGTGAATTTATCAATATTCCAGTAAGGTTCATGTGAATAACTTATATATTCAAGACCTATACATTTTTTATTATTAATAAACTTATTGGCGTATTCAATATCATCATCTGACACAGGAATATTCAGTTTTCTATCACCAAGCATTTCACCAATATTTATTTTAGCATTATGAAAAAATTGATGTGAAATAACTGGAAAAGACCAAACATGAGTTTTCCATACTGCACTATAAGGAAAAACAGATGGACAAAGCTTTAAGTTTATATCATTATAATTATTCATTATATGTTCACCAATTTTAATTCTTTCTTGAGGATTTAAATCAGATGGAAGACCAAAAACTTTATCAAAATCTTTATTAAGTTCGTAAGCATTTAAATAGTAATTTTTTGTTAAAAAGACAACACAACTATCTGGATATTTTATTTTGTAATGTTTTACTATAGCTGTTGAATTTGTACTATCGCCAAGATTTCCATAGATTTCTATTAATATTTTTATAGATTTATTTGATGACCTTAAAAATTCAACAGCTTTATCAACTATTGACAAAGATTCTGACAATTTATCTTTTTTATCATTCATTTTAATGATTACTTGCGATTTCTTATTTCTAGAAATATTTGTTGACTTCTGCAATGATCTCGTCATATTTTTTAGCGTTGACAGACTTTGCGTTTTGTTTGCCATAGCAGTTTCTCATGTTTATTGGATCACCTATATTTATCTCAATTAAAGGAGTCTTAATATCATCACATGCTGATAAAACTGATAAACCACTACCACAACCTATCATTAGTTTAGCTCTTTGTATTACCACTTTAGCTTGTTTCCATGTGCAGCCACGAGCATCAAATCCATAGTTTAGTTTTGGGTCAGCATTTGATCCCATATATATAACTGGAACACTAAATTTAGATAACATCTCATTATAAACATCGATCGACCAAGTTGAATTATGTGGAGGTTTTGATAAAGTATAGCTATTGTATTCTAATGCTATGTATGGCCTATTTAATAAGCCATTTTTAATAATAAAATTATCATGCCACTGATAATCAGTTATTTCGTGCGGAAGAACTGGTTTTCTTGGAACTCTTAACGTTTTTATATCAGCATTAAATAATACGTTATCTATAATATTTCCGCTTTGTGTCCATCCACTAACAGCAACACATGGAAACAATACTTTTTTAAATCCTAATCCATTAACCCATTTCTTTAATTCTTGACGATCAGATGGTTCAAGACCATGCGGTAATGGAAATATTACGCACGGAATTAAAGCAGCAAATGAATCAAATTGTTCATAATATTTTTCACTAACTGCCCATATTATATTACTTTTTGGATATTCATTTCTATAATGATTAACAATCATGCTAACATGTAAACAATCTCCAAAATTTTTATGACCTTCAATGAATATAGTATCACCGATTGGCCATTTATAATTGGCAATAACTTGTTTAATTATTTCTTTTGATCTTTCTAAACTCATTTCCATTTGCCTTTAATTTTAGTTTCACGTGCAGGAACACCAACAACCACTGCGTTATCTGGGACATTTGATGTTACTACTGCACCCATTCCAACAATTGCATTTTCACCTATCGTCAATTTTTCTCTAATGCACGCACCAGATCCTATATAAGCACCTTTCTTAATCAAACATGATCCACCAATTGCAGAATTCGGACCAACACAAGCAAAATCTTGAATTACACAATGATGTCCAATAGTTGCGCCATAATTTACAAGTACATGTGATCCTATTTTAGACATCGGCGCAATTACAGCATTTGGCGCTATTACTGTTCCATTTCCAACATGATTCGAAAGTATAACAGCGCCAGGAGTTATTATTGGTCTGCCATACTTTACAGGATTAGTAATTGAATTATATAATTTAATAGCATCAGTTACTTCTATATCCATTCTAATTTTTACATCTGATTTACCAGATCCTAAATATAAATTGCAATAATCATTTAAATGATCAAAGAAATCGTAGATCTTATGATAAAATTTCACTTCACAAGAGTCTTTATCTATATCATTAAACGAATCGTCAAAGTTTTCAGAAATTACAGCATACTTACGATTTTGTAGTAACGATATTGAATCTAATTCGATTAAATAAGTTAACAATTCACAGGCAAATGGACCACCACCTATTATTACGTTCATTTCACAATCCCCCAGATTTTATTTTTTTCGACTTCAGTATCTTTAAATATCTTTCTAATTTTTTCTTCTTCGATTCTTAAGTTATAAGCTTCTGTATACTTAGGATCAATCGGTTTGGCTTTTGTCCATGTTTTAGTAAATTCCCTGACATCATCTTCTGATAAAATATTATTATTAACTTTCATCAATGCTACTTTAGTTCTATCCTTAGCATCTTTTAATTCTTTTCTTCTAACATCTAATAATGCTTTTATTTTAGCCCTATCATCTTCAGTATATGCTTGTGCGATCTTTTTAGCTTCAACTACTTTTACCTCATTTTCAGCATCGACTTTCCTTGTGTACATTCCTAAAGTTTTTTCAATCTTAACTCTTGGAAAGCCTTTTAAAGAATTATCAATAGCTTCATTTATGTCAATCATTGGAAATACTGTTAGTCTACTTTTCGGATTACAATTGTAAACTTTAAATCCTACTTCACTGAATATCGTCCGCATTTCACCAAACCATTTCATCATACTACTATAAGTAGAATTATTTCCATTAATACTTCCAGTCGATCTAGGCTGTTTAAAACTATAATTTCCACCAGTCCCGTCTTTTGCTTCTTTTGCTTTATCCATATAAAAATCAACACCTAATAAATAAAGATTTCTTATTCCAAGAAGATATAATATTCTTACAGCAGCTAAAAATACTGATCTGCCGCCACCAATTTTAGAATGATTTCCCCAATTTATTTTATCTTCAAATAAATAACAATCAGTACGAACAACTTCGTTTCTTCTGTAATAAAAAACATTTGGACAATCACCAACTTCTTTCTTAGTCTCAATTATTTTATCACCAGTGCTGTCTGATAGTTTTTTATGAATATGAGAAATTGGAACTATTTTTTCAATTTTTGGGTCCATCCAAATAGATTGTAAAAAACTAGCCGGATCATCAACACATGTCCATAGATTAGGTCTGAAAACTGCTGGGCTATTGTTCAACCCCATTGTCAATATTCCAGGCTCCATCAACAATTCTTTATTGACGTCTTTAAAACTTGGACCACTAGCTATTAAAAATGCTGATCCTCCGTTATATCTGTTAATAAATGGAACTTCTTGGAAATGTTTAGTAAAAAACATCGGAGGAATAGCATAATAATCCTCAAACTTAAAATTTTTACCTTTAAAACTATCTACATTTATCTCTAATTTATTGTAATCATCGTTCATTCTTTAAATACGAACAAAAATTAAATAAAAATTAATTTACCATAAATTGATTAAAATGTTTAAGCTGATCACTGACTGACATTTCTTTAACAATCGCCCCAGGCCATAATCTTAATCCAACTTTACCAATTATATGTCTATTTACAGGCCAGTATGGTGAATTAACTGCTACTGGAGTTGGTAACTTACTCGACAACTCAGGATCTGGTGATATTAATAATCCATTCCACCAAACCCATAACTGAGTATCTATCGCCATTATTGTTAAATCATTCCATTGCTCAGTTTGTCCATTTACAACTGATGGCAATAAACCGCCATCATAGACTTTGAATCCATCAACATCAGCAGTAGCGCCTGTTCCAACTCCATCAGAAATAAATCCTACTTGAGTATAAATCTTGCTTACAGTAAACTCACCTGGAGCAAATCCACGGACGAAATCATCATATGGGTACGGTTTACCATCAAGTGCAAGTCTATCAAGATTATAAGGAGTCTTCATGCTCAATTTGCCAGCAGACATCTGTAGCTGTACTGACTGAGATTCTGTAGTAGCATTAACGCTAAATTCTAATCTAAGAGCAGGAGAAGTATAATCAGCATGCATTATCTGACACATTACTGTATTGACAGATGACTCAGCGATCGGATTGGTACCAGTTGTACCACCACTTAGATAATCTTCATCAAACGGGAACATCGAATCAGTTCCTATTAAAATAACATTTCCTCCATCATAAATCTTATGTCCATATTTCCAGAAGATATCACGATAAACACCAGTTAAAATTCTTAAGGTGCCAGTTTGTGGAATTGTCTTAAAATCAAGACCATTAACCATTATGTATGGAAGATTATTATACGTTCCAGCACCTATGACGCCACGTTTAGAAACCTTTAAGAAAATATCGTCAATACTGTCTATCGGAGCACCAAGTAATATATCAATTGGTGGGAAATCACTGGTTGGCGGTCTGCCAATCTTGAAATTAACAAGCACATTCTTGTGATTAGCTCTATTCCAAATAAATACTGGTTGATCACTATATTGTTTAGCATAGATATTATAATTTGTTCCAAATATTCCTAAATCACGAACATCAACCTTTCCATCTTTATTAAGGTCAGCGTCAGGATTAAAAGCAGTCTCTCCAACTGTCGTATTCATTGATGCCATTAATAATGCCAAGTCAGCATCATCTATCTTACCATCTTTATTTATGTCTCCACGATTATCATTAGCCATCTTTTGAACTTTTAATGCTGGAATACTATAATCAATAACTGCTTGATATCTTCCATTTACTGGGAATCCGCTAGGCTCATATGTATCATAAATAGCATTATAATCGCCATCATTAGTTAATAACAAAGGATCTTCAAATCCAGTTATGCCCCACATGCTTCTTTCATAAACGCGAAGATCACTTACATCATCAATACTTGCAGTAAGTTCAGTTCCGGTATTTCCTGTACCAGTTCCAGCATTATGATTTGTATCATCTCTCTGCTCATATAATTCACCAAACCTGATCGAATTAGACAACGACCATAAATGAGAAGGATTAATCATTGGACGCTTATTGCAGTAATAAGCGTATTTTCTAATATTATTGACTCTCGAAATTTCAAATGCCCAAATATCAACAAGTTCTCCAACTTCAAGTAACTGAGCTACACTGTCTTTTACCAAAGTTGAGTTTTCATACTTCCATATATTAGTAGCAACAAATTCATTTCCGACAGTCTTAGCCTCTTGAATTGACCACATCTTCATCAAGTATTGGTTGGTCGATAAAACTGTACTTGTATATCCAGTAACAATAGCCATCTGCTTAGTAATGGTATTACCATTATAAAGCAGTGCACCAAGTAAGCCAGGTTCACTCGCTCTAGATAACTCAAAAGTTACTTGACGACCATCCTTATCAGAACCCATATACCAAACGCATTCTGGAACTTCGGCAGGTCCAGGAGTAAATGCCCAGCCAACATTCGTAGTGCCGTCATTGCGACGACGCATTACCATATTCAATTCAGCTAAGTTCTGTACATTGCCATTCTTATAACGCTTAAATTGGATTGTTGGAACATTATTCTTCTGTTTGAAGAAATCATCTGGTTTATTAGCATTAAATAATTGATTTTCTGGATAGACATAAATCTTAAGTTCACCATATGAATTAACACCCGGCATTATACCATTGCAACTAGGCGGTCTTACTGAACGAAGGTCTGACTCATCTTGAATCCAATAAATCTGAGCGCATTCTTCGCAACCACAAGAAAGAGGTATTGGTGTATCAGCAGTAAAACGAATTATATTACCAACACGTTCCAAGCTAATAAATTCACTTCCCGCAGCTAAAATAATATCACCCTGCATCCAACCGCCATCATCTGGCATGCCAGCGCCCATAAATCCAAGAACACCAAGTCTGGTCTGAGTCAGTGAATCAAGTTTGGCCTTGTCAGCGGCACTTATAAGACCACGAAGCCATGGTGTTGCTTCAGGAATTGGATCTTCAGATACGTGAGTCATACCATGAAATGATGGTATGATTATTTGATTCTGTTTGGCAAATAAAGTATTTGTTTCTTTATCGTATTGGAAGCCATGGACATTTCCATCTGCACCAGGTATTTCAACATATTCACGATCAACAAGATCGTCTTTGTTAGGAACACCTATTTTTATGGTCATTCTTGTTTCCTCTTAATCTAATTATATATTTGAGTTAAACTAAAGATACCGGTTCCCAGATAGCATAAGTCTTAGATAACATTTTCTTTCTATATAAAACATTATGTCTTGTATTGTAAAAATGTTCTGTTCTTGATGTCAATGGGTCAATATTATAAAAAGACATTGTTATATGCTGACTATTTAAGAAATGATAACTCAATCCACCTACGCTTGGATAGCCTCGTTTTTGAAATAAATCATCTAAAAAACTCATATAAATTAGATTTTATTATGGTACTTTAATTCCATACTCATCATATTAGCTACCAATGAATTAAAATCATATTTTGGTTTCCAGCCAAGTTTTGATCTAATTTTCGATGAGTCACCAAGGAGGACATCTACTTCAGAAGGTCTAAAGAATTTTTCATTTACTTGAATTATTACTCTACCATTAAGAAATGCTACTTCATTAAGACCTTTACCAGACCATTCAATTTTACCAATATCCATCCACTCAAAGCATTTATTAATAAATTCTTTAACAGTATGGGTTTCACCAGTTGCGACAACCCAATCGTCAGGTTTATCATGATCCATGATAAGCATCATAGCTCTACAAAAATCTTCAGCATGGCCCCAATCTCTAAAAGCATTGAGATTTCCAAGCTGTAATGGCTTTATCGATCTATCATTGTGAAATTTAGCACACCATTTTGTTATTTTACGAGTGACGAATGTTTCGCCTCGATAATATGACTCATGATTGAAAAGTATTCCATTAGATCCAAATAAATTATAAGCTTCTCTATAATTCTTGGTTATCCAATAACCATAAAGTTTAGCTGCGCCATATGGCGATCTTGGATGAAACGGAGTTGATTCAACATATCCATTTTTTGGCATTTCATTTGATAAGCCACCAAACATTTCACTAGTTGAGGCTTGATAGAATCGTGTTTTTGGACTGTGCTTTATGATAGCATCAAGCAGTCTTAAAACACCAACACCATCGACATCAGCAGTATATTCTGGAACTTCAAATGATACCTTAACATGACTTTGTGCGCCAAGATTATAACAAACATCTGGTTTGATTGTTGATACCAAACTTCCCAAATTACTTGAATCAGTTAAATCGCCATGGTGGAGAAATAGTTTCTTGTTATATATTAATCCATCATCCATCAAATCATCAATTCTTGAAGTATTAAAAGTTGACGATCTACGTATAATCCCATGAACTTCATAATCCTGTTCAAGTAATAGCCTAGTCAAAATTGACCCATCTTGGCCTGTACACCCGCTTATAAGAGCGACTTTCTTTTTCATTTTATTCCTCGTGAAATCTGTCGAATTTATATTTAAACTCTTGTGCAATGCTATTATTATTTTCTATGATATTAATAAATTTAATACTAGAATCGCGACTTAGCTTTAGCCTATTTCTAACAGTAATTGATGAATCATAGCCTAAACAATTTAGTTTCGATTTTAATTTGTTAATACTGTCATTATCAAAACAATCAGTACAAAGTGCGACACACTTACGCATTGTGTAACCATCACCAATAAACCACCAATAAAAAGATTTTGGTGTTAAGTTAATGTCATTTGGAATAATTTTAACATTTTTATACCATCTATTTCTATGAAATAAAAGATCATTATAAAATGATGATTTAAAATGCCAATATTTATTTTTAGTTCTCCATGAATTATCTGAAATTTTTGAACCCCATGGATTACTAAAATGAAGCTGACTGAATTCTTTACTGATATCAATTAAAGTGTTTTTAAATTTACATCCATATGTTATTCTAGCTGATACGTTCGAGTAATCCAAGTGACCATCACCTAACATTAAGCCATCTAGAACTTCTACCTGAATATTGGTTAAATTACATAATTTTTGTTGCCATATAGAAGCTTCAGATATAGATCTAGTTTTAATATCATATTTTAAAAAATTATTTTCTATAGAAGTTACATGAACATCTAACTTATCTGCTATTTTTTGTTGTGACAAATTATCATCCCAATATAATTTATTTAATAATTTAACATATTCATCTTCTGATATTTTAAGTCTCTTGTATATTAATTCAGAGTTATTGATTTTATTTCTCTTTATTCCTTTTTTAATGTTTCTTATAATTCGTTGTATTGATCCCCTAGATATTCCTAAAGTTATTTGTATTTGCTTATTTGTATACCCATTAACACGCAATTCTTTAACTTTATTCCAATCTATCATCATGTATTTTTGACTGGAACAACAGGTCAGAAGTTATATCTTTGCAACAGCTATATCTTCAACAACACCCTGCCAATCATAATTAGTTGAAGCATCAGCTGATACCTCAGGAAACTGAATAAAAGTCATGTTTCTAGTAACACCAAAAATGAAAGTATCGAATGGAACTTCATCTGGATTAACTCTTGGAAGATTGCTATTATCACGTGGTATTTTTACAAACCCGCCAACTACTGGAAGAGTTCTAACTATTTTAATTTCATTAAGGCTCATAAATTAAATTTGCTATTCATAAACAAATAGATATCCATTAAGGCCCGGAAATTGAGAAGTAATCATCGGTATTTTTCTTGATGGCTTAAACTCCTGTTCAATACTTTCAACAAATGGATTGCTGACGAATATTATATTAACATCAACTTTTTTGAAGTGATTTTTCATATAGTAATCAAACATTTGTCTAGTAAACTTAAAATCAAAATCAACTATTGCAAAGTCATACTGATCATTGTCATTATATTCACCAATATTATCATAATCAATAAATTTAGATATTTCTTTATAATAAGTATCAAATGGACATGTTGGTCTAAAACGATAAGAACACTCTTCTGCTGCAGCAGCTAAAAACTTTTCTCCATATCTCGGCTCAAAATCAAAAAAAGTCTTCCCAGATAATCCAAGATCTTTAATTATTAAACGATAAAGACATGTTGGTCTGAATTTACATAATTTAAAAAAGCTTTGTTTATAATTCGATACTTTTATGGCTTTAATGATGTTTTTATAATCAAGATCGATCGTTTTACGAATTCCATCCTTTTTAAATCTTTTATTTTGCCTTAATATTCTCAAAATTGCGCGGTACCATTTATGAATTGTATACTTATGTTTAAAATTAAAGATCAATTTAGTGCTACTTAAATTATAATAACCATTTGGCATAAAATGTTCAAGAATCAAATCTCCAGGTCTGTCAGTATTTCTAAACGTACTCTTCTGCAATCTATAACCATTAGCCCGTTTATGTGAATTGATGTTTTCATTAAGTACATCATGATAATTTTTTATCAATACTTCATTAGGATATTTAAATGGCTTCCATCCATGTTCAGTTATAAAATCTAACAAACTATGAACAAATAAATAACGATCAAAGAATTTTAATTTAGCATAATCATCATATGACCATTTTGATAAGTTAAAGTATTCATCATCTGATTCAATCTCATTAATGCCATATTTATTAAATCTTGGAACTGATTTATTTTCACTTAATTCATCAAACCACCTAACATCTGGGGCAATCCATAAAAAGTGTTTTTTCTTAAATTGGAGGCCCTTACCATAAAGCTTTCTATTTATGCTTATCGTATCCTTTATAAAATTGTTCCATATAACTTTAAACCCATAATAATTAATATTAGACTTTTTTACCCTATTGTTTAAATCTAGGGACTTCTTTAAAGCTCTGTATGCTTGTTCCATGAATTTTATTATAATTATCTATCTTAGCTAATCTTTCTGCATTTCTTATCTTCCATCTCTTCATAGCACTAGCACAATTCCTTGTTCTTGGATATATATCATTATTAATTAACCAATCATAAATAGTGTAAACACTAACACCAGCAATTGAAGCCATTTTTCTTATACCAAGTTTATCATCAAAATAACTTTTTATTAACCACTCTCTGTTATTATATTGATTCTTACTCTTAACTGATTCCTCTAAAGATTTTGTTTTTATACCATACCTTTTAAATCTCTTTTCAACTGTCCTTATCGTTCTGCTAATTATTCTAGCTATAGTTTTTATGCCATATTTTGAATAAGCTTCACGAAACCATGCTTCATTATCCCAAATATCTTGCGAGTTAACTTTAACTATATTAACACTCTTACGTTTTCTATGTGCTCTCAAAAATGGTGCTTGTTCAGTATCTGATTTAATATCAGCATCAATTCGCCACTGTCTTATAATATGAACTGGAATTTTTGTCTTTAAAGAGATTTCATAAACAGTATAATCTTTATAATCATCAAAAAATTGCTTTTTCTCATCAACGTTTTTCGGCCTTATCACATCCTATTTACTAGGAATACCAGAATCCTGTTCTTCTTCACCTTCTTCAAAATCAAGATCTTCTGGCTTAATCTCCTGATCATCTAGTCCAGGGTCAGACTTTCCAAAATTCTTATCTTTTTCAACTTCGCCTTTTTGTTTTGGCTTAATCTGCTTAATTTTATCATGTGCTATCTTGCTATCGATTTTTTGATCATCAACATCTTTTATTTCTTTATCTAATGTTTCTTTACCATCACGATCTGGTTCGTCTCGATCAAGATCAAGACTCTGCTTATCCTTATCAATATTATCTATTTCTTTATCAGCGTCTTCTGGCTTTTTAATTTCTGGTTTATCAGTCTTAACATCTGGTCTGACAAATTGCTTAGGCGTAACAGCTTTAGTAAGAGGATCTTTAATATCTTGAGGCTTTGGCTCTCTGAAGAATTTGAGAGTTCCTGGTGCAATTATTCTAACATGATCCTGATCATATGTTCTATAAGCACGATCAAATATCTGCGGTGCTAATCCGCGCAGTTTTCTAACTCTGCGCCTTAAATTTCTATCACCAAGAATTGTCGGCAGATTCTTTTGAAGATCGACTACCTGATCATCAGAAAGATAATTTAAATTAATACCACATAATAATTTCGTACCTCTATGATTAACCCATCTTCCAAGAGCTAAAACATTCGGTCTGGGATCAATATTGAACCGGTCGTAACTTAAATCGTAACGACGACCGTAGCCTTCACAAAGAACTAATGATAGTTTCAAACTTATTTCTCTTTCTCTTCATTGACCTTACATTATTTTTGTACATGTATTCCATTATTTTGATTCCTTTTTTCTTTTTAGCTACTAACACATAAATTGTTTTAGAATTATAAACATTTAAGTTACTTATGCCAACATTTTTTGAAATTATTTGACCAATATATTCAAGCTGATTCATAAATGGATCTACTAATCTCCATGTTGGATATTGTTTACCTTTTTCATTAATGATGCTTATTGTCCCATCTCCATCTGTCATTCCTCTTAACCAATGACTAAATAAATCATCTGGTATCAATTTAATTAATTCAATACCGCCTTTTTTGAATTCATTAAATTTTAAATTAATTAATGAATTTTTAATTTTGGCAGAATTTATATTAACGTATTTCTGGATAGTTCCAGGGCTGAATGATTTTTCATTTCTAATATTTTGCTTAATTTTATAATCAGATTCTAAATCATTTATAAAATTAAGCAAAACATCTTCATCTTTTGATGATAAACTAATCATTTGATTGTCTTTACTGACACATCCATCAGCACATAAATATCCAAGCCAATAAGCCATTAATGGCGTCCACTCTTCAAAAAACTCTTCATTTAATGAATGTTCTCTATGATTTATTCCTTTTGTTACACTAACACCCATTTCATGTAAAACTTCATAAATAGTACCAACATTAGAATTATGTGATTTTGCTATATCAATAACACTGATATTATTATTATACATATCAACAACTTTTTGTTTATCAAAAATTTTTTGTTCACGTTCAAATGGTTTTCTTGGAGTCCAACCATTATTTTTAAATATTTTACCAATTGTTACATCACTAACACCATAAATATCACCTATTAATTTAAACGATTTATTTTTATCATAATATAAACTTTTTATATTTAATTCAATATCGCTATTCATATCCTATATTTGACTACTTAACTACTTAATAATTTACGTATACGCTTTCTGATTTTTATCTCTTTAAGATGCTTCAGATCAATATTGCAAACATAAAGATTACCTTTCTTATTCATATTAATATAAATAATATCATCTAAATCTACATTGGTTGTTTCATGATATTGATCAATATTTGAAGTATTCATTTCATTTTTCTCTTGATTATTGCCTGAGCGGAAAAATTATAAGCATTGTTCTTGATCTTTTCAATGTCATTATTTGATAACCCAGTTTCATTCTTTAATACATCGTATTCATTACTAATGTTTGAACATATTATTGCCGGGTCGTCTGTACCAACATTTATAATGAAGCCATTCTTGATCATTTCATTTACAGGGTGTTTGCCTCTCTTTGCTACACCAGTACAAAAATTACTAGTTAGACATACATCAAAAGAAATCAATCTATCACTAGTCATTTTAGCTAATTCTTTATTATCTGCCACAGCTATGCCATGACATACTCTATCTAAATTAAGAATATTAATAGCATCAATAACATGTTGTGATTTGTCTATTTCACCAACATGTGCCATACAAACACGTTTAGCACTATGCCATCTTTTATAAATCGGCTTATAAAAATCAACATCAAAATAATTCTCATCACCAACTATATCAATACCAGCAATGCATTCAGCAACTAAATCATTATTAATTATATCACTAATCTTTAATTGTACATCTTTGTCCATATCATGCTTCAATGATAATACTAAATCTACAGTTATTCCTAAATTAGATGAATGAATTTCAAATTCAGAAATAAACCACAAAACAAATTTTGTAATTGATTCATTTTTGCTTTTTAAATATTTTAGGTATTTGTTAATAGAAAATTTTATTTCAGCATAATCAATACCTTCCTTCTTTAAACCCCAAACAACATCTTGAATGGTCAATGATATATTATCATGATTCCATTCAATATTATCTAATATTTTAAATTTATTAAAGAATGATTTATAGGACAATTTTTCATTCTTACCAAAGGTCATCAGTTTATTAACTTTTTTGATATCAATACCAGATATCTTACTGACAGTATCAACGCTAATTGAACCGCCCATATGGCGGTGAGTCTCACATAGCATTAATTTTAAATACTATAATTTAGAAAGTACGACCACGATATCCAAATATCGATCCTGCAACATCAATACTCATAACTTCAGCATCAGCAACAGATGAATCAAGAAGAGCAAGTAAATCATTAGCAAATTGCACAAAATATGGATCTACCACTCTATTTGCAGAGTTAACGCATCCAAATCCGGTAACACCACTATTAGTATTAAGGACTGTTACCGCTTCAGTTGGGCTTTTTGGAACTTCACTATGAGTCTTTTTTATGTTACCATTAATAGTCAATCTGGCAACGAAATTACCAAATGCCAATGTTGCTTTCACTGGACTAGAAAATTCATCAATATAGCCAGCAGTACCAAGAGCTTCATTTAATGCAGCTTCAGCATTATTAGCAATTTTTTCCATTTCAAACTTCTTTTCCATCCTCTTACCATATCCGGCAGGAAAATTGATTTGCATTTTAGCGATAAATGGAATAAAAACGTTACTCTGGGTGAATGGACTCTGACTTAAAGCGCCGGTTGATAATGCAGTCATTTGTTTGTCCTAGGTTATATTTTCCAGATTGAAACAACGACACCCGCCCACAAAGTAGGCGGGTGTCGCTTTGCTATCTTGCAAACCCGATTAGATCGGGCGGAAGAGGCCGCGAGGCAGCGGGGAAGCTGCGCGGACTTCGGCGTGCAGATCTTCAGTCAGATGGCCATCGGCCTTCTGGATGAAGAGGTCGTGGCGGGTGCCGACCAGCTGAGCCGGGAATGCCAGGTTGGCAACGCCAGCGGCCACATCAGCCACCGTAGCACGCTCGCGGGTCTCAAGCACAACGGGCATGCCGTAGCGCCAAGCCGGATTCGGGCCAGGAACGCCAGCAGCAGCCGCTGCAGCAGCGGTATCAGCCAGGGCGTAGAAGGCGTCGATTTCCTCGCCGGGGGCGATCACGACCACTGGGCCGAGGCGCTGAGCCATCTGCTTGATGGACGAGTTGCGGGGGACATCGGTACGGGTACGGACGGTACGACGTACTGAGATGAGAGCATTGGCGGGCTGGTCTGCCATGGGAGTAGTTCCTTATGAGGTCTACAATATTTTTGCTCGAAATTATTTATTTCTAATAAATTTTAATTAAAATCTGGATGAGGTTTCATTTTACTATCATTGATAATCCATCTTTTACTATAACATCTGTGTTCATTTCTGCATGGTCCAATATAATCAAGGAATCTACGTCTCTCTCTTCTTTTTATAATATTAATCATAGGACCTTGAGTAGTGTAATAATTACATTCAATTGGCATCTTACTAACCAAAAATTTAACATCATTTTCAGTAAATCCATTAGTACACAGTCTCAAACTACTATTTCCTGACGTTCCATCACCAAGATACCACCAATAACAAGTTTCTGATGTTAATATTAAATCTTTTGGAACAATTTTTATTCCATTAGGATACCATTTATTTCTTAATATAGTTAAATCTGGATATGAATGTGACATAATGGCATAATTCGTATATCTTTTATTAGTTCTTTTATCTAAATAAGAATTTGTTTTTAAATGCCAGCCAAGTCTTTCTAAAACTTTATATCTAACATCATTAAGAACTTCCATATAATGACAAGTATACTGCAGGCTTGCATTTCTAAATTCATATCGATTGCTAACATATAGATTACCATCACCTAAAAGCATTCCGTTTATTATTTCAAATTCTAAACTAGTAAGATTAGCTGGCTTGGTCTTTAAATATAAAGATTCACCAGATGATCTCTTTTTTATTCCATATTTAGGAAAATAATGTTCTTGTACTGTTTCTGTGCTTACACCTAATTTTATAGCTATTTCTGGAATAGTATTTGTTTTATATTCTTCAATTAAATAATTTGAAAATTCTTGTTCTGTTTTAAACCCATGATTAATAAATCCATGGCCAACAATAACGTTTATATTAAATTTATCAATGACCCTACGTATTGATGAATATCCAATTTTAAGTTCATGTTGTAACTGACGTAAATTTTTACCAATTTTATTTTGTGATTCAATATAACAAGCTAATTCACTTTCAGATGAAAATCCGCATTTTTGATAAACTTTTAATATTGGCATGTTTTATATTTGAACAACAACACTATACATGCACAATTCAGAATCAACGCTTTTGAGAAGCAGCATCGAAATCGCCGCGATAAATATAAAGATCTGTAACCCACATTCCTGCATGAATTGTATGTTCAAAACCATACACTAACCATTTTCCATTTCCGCCATATGGGGCACCATTAACATCAACCCAAGTTAAATTTATTGTGTATCCACCTAAATTACTACTATCATGAACTTTATGATTTCCTAAAACTCTTAATTTTATTCTATATAGTCCATTTAGCATATTCAAAAACATAGCTCTAGCTCTTCCATCAATATAATCTTGATATTTTATACCAACCTCGCCAGCACTAAGTTCTGGTACTGCCATTATTTGAGTCCAGCCACGATCTTCATCAGTCGGCTTAGTAAAACTCTGATCCTGTTTTAAATCAACATTTAATTTATTGCCAGTATTAGAATCTTTTACTTTTATTTTATCCTTTGTAATACTATTACTTTTATCACAATAAAGGCCAGATATCGCTGATATTCCAGCAGTACCAAGAACAGTTTGTAAATTAGATAAGTAATTGTTCTCCAAAACTTGCCATGATATCACATTTTGAGCACCTGATGGATTAGCATTTACTACATAATCGCCAAAAGTTCCGTTCGACAATTCAGCTTGTTCTTTTATAATGATTTTTTCATCAACACTTGCTACAACCCATTGAGTTTTTTTATTAGTTATTGATGATGACCAATCAACTAATGACATTATAAAAGATTTAGGATCTTGTCTCATCATCCACCATTTATTTTCTTGATTGTCTACTGTTACACCAATATCAACTGATATACCAGGAGCATAGTCTCCAACAACTTTTTTAATAACATCAGAAACTTTTCCTTTATAAACTTTACCCTCTGCATCTCCCCAATTAAGATACCATGTTGGAGGATCAATAGCTATAAATTGAAAAAATCCAGATGATTGACCACCCTCAGGGGTCATAGCATCCAAATCAGTCATGTATGCAATTCGTTCATCAGTTTCTTTACCACTGATGTTCCATTTAATTTTCCATTTTACTTTAGTAGGCTTCTTTCTAGCATCTTGTAGATATTTTTCATTAGCAATTTCTTGAAATTTTGCTAAATGTGGATCATTAAACAAAACATATATTGAATATCCACCATTTATTAATGATCTCCATTGAAATCTGTTTACAAAACGACTTAAGTTAGGTCCATCATCAATAGATATGGTAATTACTACATCTGCACCAGCTTTTTCCATTATTTAACCTCATACCATGAAAATTTTACAGTAGCTGTAACTGATAATATTTCGGAAGATCCATATGATAGTTGACTTTTTGCTATATTACTAACCCAACAATTTTTAAATGAATATGTGACCAATTTAGACCCTTTACTATCGTTTAAATCAATTATTACATCATTAACATAATCGTCAAAATCACCTATACCTTGATCGGCAGTATGAACAAGATCAAGGTATGTTTCTAATTCACTCAATAAATCTTTTGGTGTGTAAAAAACTAATTTTAAATCAGAATAATTGGCAGATTTTCCAAATTTATAAGTTGATCCAGGCGTTTTGATTTGTAATTCTTCTATAATTCTTTCCGGCAGATCAACATCTTTTAATAAATTTAATGGTGGATTATGCCCAGGTTGACCCATAAATATTGACATCGAAAAACGATGAGCACGCAAAGTCTCAGTTTTTGAATCTGGACCATCACCTTCACCATTTATTTTAAATCCAGGCATTATAGTCCTAATGTCCTTACAAAACTCATCCTTGGTATCTTAATAACTTCACCAGATTTTGGCCAATTAATAGTATTTTTGGGCCTATTTCCCATAACGATTACCCAATCATAAAATGATAAATTATAAAACTTTAAAGAAATTAGATCTGGTCTTCCATCATATCCATTTTCAGTTGACCATTCATCATATTGATCACCATTCATATTTTTTAATGCATCAAAACCCTCCATAAGCCCATATGTTTCAGCACCATTTCTAGTTCTGATTAAATCAGTGTTTCTAAATCTACTATAACTTAATGCCATGATTAATACCACCCAGGTGTTGGTTTTTCTTCTAATGTCTTAAGTTCTTGCATTGGCGTGTCACCACCGCCACCATCTCCGACAGGTTTTAGCTGAGTAACAGACAATAGATCCATTGATAATTTAACATGTAATGGATACCATGCTCCGCCAATATTAATTAATTCAGGACTATATATAACATTTACACTGTTCAACCTCCAAGTAGTCCTTTTCTTAATTAAATTATATAGTTTATTAATTTCAACAATAGGATAATCAACCATATTTCCACCTTGATAACAAGTATAAAAATATGATTTAACTTTGTCTGTTATTTCATGTACAAAATCTGGTGTCCACTTACCACCAATAACCCACTGAAATTCCAAGCCAAGATCTCTTGGATTGCCAGATTTAAAAAATGCTATTGGTTCATATGACATTGCATCAATAGTATTCCAATTAGCACTTTTGGAATCTTTAGTAATAGTTGGTGGAAATTGCAAATTACTACTATTTAAAATAAATCCAGATGGATTTCCTTTTATTGAAACATTTCCAATAGCATTTTGATCAGCTTTAGTTAAAACAAATGCCATATTTTATATTTACATTAAATCAATATTTAAACATTTTAAGCAGCATAATCTCCATTAGCTGATGTGGTTCCAAAACCACCACCCATAACCATTTCATTAAGTATTTTCTTGAGAACCTCAACAGATTGATCAAGTTTAGGACCAACGCTATCATCAGAATTATCAGCAAGTAATGCCTTTATTTCTTTTAATTCTTTGATAATTTCTTTATTTGAATTATTAGATGCTTCTATTGTAAGAGCAAAACTCTTTTTAATTTCTTCTGAATGATTCGGTTGTTGCGGATCAACAGAATTAATAGCTTGCATATCTTGCATCGGTTTAGCTATTTTACTAATAGCTGATGCAACTCTTTCAGCCTTACCTTCAAATGAAGAGAACCAACCAGAACTATCATTAATGGCTTCAACAAATACTTTAAGTCCATCAGCGATAGAAACAAATGACTTACCAACTTGATCACCAACACCACCAAGTGCTGTTATTGGACCAAGTAATGTATTCATTGCAACAGCCATTTTTTCAGCATTTGCCACAATACCACCAGTAAAGAATGACATTATTGCACCACCAGCTAAAGCGGCAGCAAATGCAGCAAGCCCAGCAGCCATTCCAATTAATGCTGGTCCAGCACTTAATGGAACACTAGAAAGAGCCTCAAATAATTTTGCTATTTGACTTGGATCTATTAAAGAAATTGCAGATCCTAATGCAGCAACGCCAATTGCTAGCAATGCTCCAACAGCTGCTAAGCCAGCTGCGCCAATTAATGCAGGAACAATAAGTGGTGCCATTAAAGCTAGTATACCCATTGTAACTAACAATCCTCCAACCATTATTCCAAGAACTCCTGTCTGTTCTAAAGTAATTCCTTCAGAAGCCATCCCTAATAATCCAACACCAACAGCTAAAGAAGCTCCCACTAAGCCAACAAGGGCAGCGCCAATTAATGCTTTTGGACCTATTGATGTCATCTTTGATAATATCCATGAAGCAGCAACTATTCCGCCAACAGTTATGGCCAATTGTGCAGCTTTATCTGGCGGTAACAAATTAGCCGCTAATCCAAGTGCAGCGACACCAACACTAAGAGAAACTCCGACTAAAGCAATAACACCAACAGTCTTTAATACTCCACCCATTTTAATTCTAGCCATTGTATCAAAAAACCCTTTCAATTCTAATGCAAACCCTCTTAAGCCACCACTTTTTACACCACTTAATGATTTGCTATTTTCACCAGCTGCTTTTAGTGATTCTCCAGTTTTATCAACTACTTTGCTGCCAGATTTGAAATAATTGACCATACTTTTAAAAGTACCAGTAATAGATGATAGACTATCTTTAAACATTGAAAGAGACTTTCCTACCGCAAAAACTGATACACCAAGTGCAGTCAATGACCCGGCTGCTAAAATAACCCATGGCGCTATATCATTATCAAGTAATGCAGCTAAAATATTTATAACAGGTTGTAACCCACTAGCTATTTGTCCAAAAATAACTCTCAATCTATCAAGAGCTTTAGTTAAATTATTATTTGCATCATTTTGAGCAATAGTAGCTTTAGCTTCAGCCTCTTTTCTACTAGTCATTTCTTTCGTGATTGCAACTCTTTTTGCATCTTCTGACAAATTACCATATTTCTTATCCATTTCCTCTCTCAAACCTTTACTAGCTGCAGCCATGGAATTAAGCTCAGCAACTGGCTTACCAGTTAATTGCATAGACATCATATTTTGTAATGCTGGCGGCATCTTGCTTATTTGAGTAGCATATTTTTCTGCATTTTTACCAATTTCGGCCATTTGAGCACTTGGATCAGTGCTCATTAAAGTCTTACCTAATAATAATATATTATCCATTGGTTTAGCCATAGAATCGGCAAATGAATCCATAGCAGCGTTTGAATCATATCCGGCATCTTTGGCGGCCTTACCAAGTGATGATAACATTACAGTATATTGAGTTGTTAATGGTATTCCAGCCTTCAATAATTCAGCGTTTCCTTTATATGATGATCTTAATAAATTCATATTTTTATTGAGAATTTGTGCTACATGCGACACTTCGTTAACGCTCATGCCATATTTTTCAGTAATATTAGTTAAAACTGAATTTAATTGAATTGAAGCTTTAAGTCCATCACGATGTTTTTCTTCAATATCAATAGCACTACTAGTAGCAATTCCTAAAGATCCAACTCTTAACATTAATTCAGTAGTTTGATTAGATGCCATACCAGTTGATCTTGAAGTATGAGCTATTATCGATGCATATAATGACAATTCGCCAGCAGCATCTTTACTGCCTTTAGCAACAGACTTAAATGAAGATGCTAATACTGAACCAATAGCTTCATCAGCTTGATCAGCTGTGATAGTAACATTACCAAGTCCACTATCTAATTTTTCAAATTCTTTGGAAAGACCGCCGCCAGCAGAAGCGATATTATTGCGCATATCTATCATTGACTGAGATAAAGTTTGTGTCTTTCCATTTGCATTAACTAAAAAATTATTAGAAACTTGATTATTCTTCTTCCACATATTATGCATTTCAGACAATGAATCTTTTATTCCGCTTAATGGTCCTTTTAACGCTGATATTAATATACCAGCAGTAGGCAATAAAACCAAAAATCCAGTAAATACACTCGATATTTTATTCCAAATATCAATATGTTTAGTAGATTCAACATTTATATCATTGATAGCCGCCCGCATCTTCTTTACTTCATCAACATTTTTCCCGAGCATTGTTAGATGTACACCGCCACGTTGTTCAGCAGTCTTTAAAGCAGATATATATTTATCGAATTCTATTTTCTGAGATTTAGTAAGTTTCAATTCAGTAACTCTACCCTTTAATATATTATCTAATAGATCTTTATGATCTTTTTGGAACTTGTTTACATCCTTGTAATATTTAGTAAATTCAGTATTTTGTTCAAGTTGCTTTTTTAATGCCACATTATACATCGTCAATTCTTCACCTTGAAGCTTCGACACATTAACTAACGCTATTGCTTCATCAAGTATTCTTTTTCTATTAGCAATATCAGACATATTTTGAGCATCAATTGATAATCCAGCTTTATTAATGTCTTTAATAGCATCAAGTAAATTATTAGCAATCGTATTTTGTTGTGGTTGAATTATGTTTACAGGATTATTACTAAAAAACTGACTAAATTGCTGAAGTTTATTAACTATCTTATCAACACTAGACTCAATAGCATTCAATGCAGTGATAGCCGCACCAGTTTGAAGATCAAGATTAATTTGAAGTAATAGTGCTGACATCTAATTTTATATTTAACCAAAACTATTTACTAGTATTAATAATTTACAAATTCTTGTTATAAAATAGCAGGAGAAAGATATGAGTGATGACGAAAAAGATAATGGAATGGGAACTTTTGCAATTTTTATTATATTTGGATTTATTTGTGGAATTTTGACCAATTTATTCATTATTTTACCAATTAAACATTATATTTGGATCAAGTTACCACCAGATGAAAGAGGATCATGGTTAAAAACTATGACTCCATATGGTGAAGGAATTAGCATGCGTGGGATTTTGACATGTCTTTATTATGGACTTTTTTGGATCTTTTTTGCAATTATAGCTGCAAATATCGGAGAACGTGGATTTTATGATTTCGTTCACGCAACTGGTGTAATGATCATGTTTTCAGTATTCATGCTGACATACTTAGGAACATCAATTTGGATAGCCCATCATGATATAACAAGCACAATTTATGACAATGGAAACAAAGATTGCAAAAGGCTTTTGGCGGAACGTATTGAAGATGAACGAATCAAAAAAACTACCCATACCAAGTGGGCAACTGAGGAAGACACTAAATTAGACTCTGATCTGGCTGAATTAAAAACAAGAGGAACAATTTAAATTATCTTAATACTTCTTCCATAAGCTACCATATCCTTATGCAATGAATTAGTTAAATCTAAGATATGTCTAGAAGTTTTTAGTGCATCAACAGAAAATAGATCGTCAGGATCTAGCTTAGCAATAGCTTTTTTAATTCTTCCGAATTCTTCAACCAAAGCTTTATACATTGCATTTAAATATTCTTTAAAAATATCATCAGTTTTACATCTTTGTAATTTTTCAATAGTTGTTTGGTATATTGCTTCATCATAATCATTTTTAGCACTATCTCTTAACTTTACATACTTTGCGATTAACGGGTCTAATTTACCCGTTATATCAACCGATTCGTTAATTAAACTTAATTTCATTTTGTGAATGTAAAGTAAGTTACTAATCCGTCTTCTCTGCGTTCTGGTATACCAAATTTAGGAGATTTATTATATCCATGGTTTCTAGCTATCCGTATAGCTGCCTCCATGGCGTCCTTTAAAGCGCCATCATCATAAAGAACACCTACTTGATAGTGCCTTCCTGGACTATTCACAACTACTCCAGTTTCTTCAGCAGATAATATTCTAACACTTTCGATAATTATCTTAGAACCAGCATTTATAACGAACATTCCATTACTTGATTCAATTACCAAATCCTTAACCAATTTAGCTTCATATACTTTCTTAATACTTGGATTTCTTACCGGATCATCGACCAATGAATTTTTATCAGATGTCGGGTAAGTAGTCTCCCGTGGCTCTTCTGAGGTCAAAATTTCAACAATATGTTCTCTAACATCATGAGGTAAATCTTTGAGGTCTTCTATGGCATCAATATAAAATGGCTGCCAAGCTCCATCATAAAAAGGTGTTGGCTTACCAGCCTTATCTTTAGACATTTTTAAAATATTCCATACATCACTATCGGTATAATTAGATGGGAGGGTTCCAAAACCTGCCCCCTCAATAAGTTCACTATCAATACCCAATCTTGCAGCTATGACTATGGCTTTATCCCTGCCCATCGGTCCAAGATTAACTGCAAGTAATTTCAAAGCATCAATCACTGATTCATCGCGTATCGGCTTCTCTTTTGGTCCAGAGCCAATTTCTGAATCTTTAAACTGATCAGCAGGTATATGTCCTGGAATATCTACATCAGTTATTTCTGAAGTATCACTAAGATCAATTGTTTCTTTTGGCTTATATTTTTCAGCCTCAGCCCTTAATAATTCAAGATATATATCTCCGGTAGTCTTCTTGCTTTTCTCTTGAGATTGTCCAAAAGATGGACGTAACCCACCATGTCCTTGGTTTGACTGTTGCTCTTTGTTTTTCTTTGAAGCTAAATCAAACAATTCATTAAATTTACGATTATCCCATCCATTATCCTTTAGAACTTTCTCTAATTGAGCCACAGCCTCTCTGTTTACTTCAAACGAACTTTCGAATATGAGCAATAGTTTTCTAGCCATATTCTAAATTTGATATCAACAACCATCAAATAATTTCTTTGCCTCTATATACATATCATTAAGCTTTTTATTAGTCCAGCCATATTCTTTAAGCTTATCTTCAATAGCAAATCCGCCACCAGACAACAGTTTTACTTTGTTATTGTCTTCCTTTTCCAAATTAATTCCAGTAACTGTGTCATTGTTTGATTCTAGCCATGCAATGGTTTCTTCTGAAACATAAATTACCTTAAGTTCGCCATTAATCATGGCGAATAACGACTTGCTAACCAGAACAGCTTCAAACCCATTGCTGTATTTATCTGATTGGTCACAGACTGTTACTTCATAGCTATCATTATCGACCAGAATTTTAATCCCAGTCTCTGCCTCTTTGGCAAAGCAGATCATAGTCATAATACACCCCTACTAATTTATAACAGTCAAGATGGTTCCATTAATATTCTAGCATCTGGTTTACAGCTATGAGTCCAACATTTATTAACATCATCATATCTAAATGAATAATCCTTTTCTCGCATCACTACATCACAATGAGGACAAGCTAGATCGAAATGATTAAGAGGTATTTTCTTAAAATATGGAATACCAGCTTCTGGTTTTTTGGCCAATAAAATGGCTGCGATATCTGAGATATGACTTTCTGCTAACATATTCTTTTTAGCTTCACGTATTACCATATATCCATGATCGGCTAAATAATCTATAACTTCATCTGATTGACCAGATAATGCAGCCAAAATTGAGTCTTCTTCAGAAAGACATAATTTATATCCATTTTTTGAACAATATTCTTTAACTATTTTAAGCTTAATATCTTTAATATCTGAGGTAACTTGATATTTAGATTCGCATATCTGATTTATTTTAGATATTGAATTTAAGGCAAGAAGTTGTTTTAATGTGAGAAGGTCCATATTCTATATTTACACCAAAATCTGGTGTATCACAATCTAAGGTATTTAAATAACATGCTAGGCCACGACATCTTCAAGTTCCAAAAAACAAACTTCAAAGAAGAAATATCAATTAAAGATGAAATTCCTAACGATCTTTTATTATATGAGCATCTTGATTATTTTGACCGTGATGGTTATGAGCTTACGGTTCTTGAACGCTCTATACACAATCATTTTGAAATTCCGCTTGGTTATTGTCTCAATCACATCAGCGTATGCGAAAGATGGGTACACCAAACAAATAAATGTTCAATAGTCCTCGATCATAGTTTACTATCACATCGTTATTCATATGAAGGAAAAGCCAGGACACAAATAGAAGGTTTATGTAAGAAACGGCCAGAATTAAGAAAGTTATTAGCAATTAAACCAAAATGGGGAATAGATTTCTCAGTTGATTTCATAGATGAAAATAATTGTTTTGAATTAGTTCACATAGAACATGATGCTTATAAATATGAAGAAATTCACGCAGCGGCTGGAAAATTATCATCTTTAATAATGAATACAGATTTTAAACAGTTAGCCTTAAAAATGATAGATGAACAGGAAAAATGGTCCAAATTGAATTCTGATGACCAAAGCGACTATAAAGCTAAAGCTTTTGGCTTCAAGAGAGCTTTCAACACTCAAAAAGCAATATCTGGAAGATTAGTCTCTCAATAAATATAAGTGATGAATGTTACTAAAAAATTATTATTAAGATATAAGTCATTAGGGTTAAAAGTAAACGAAAGAGAAGCTTGCGATTTTACAATTTATGATTTTGCGGCATATGGATTAGGCGATCAATGCAGACTAGTTAATTATTTGTTGATGAACAATTATAAAAATATCAAACTACAAGTAAGAAGGCCAAAATTAGTAAACGAAATGTTGTCTCTATTTGATTCTTATCCAAATAATATAATTGCGCCACTAAATTTTAAAGAGCATGGCAAACGAATAGATTTAAAACATTATCACTTAGGAAAATATTTAAAATTCAAAAAACATTGGACTCCAAATAATAGTAAAATGATATTGACGCAGCTTAAAGGCTCCCATGCAAGATCGTGGATGAAAAACACGCCAGAAGAAGGAATTAACAAACTAAAGTTATTCATGAATAATCTTGGATTTAGAATAGAAGAAATTAATCATGATAACAAATTACCATTACAATATACTGTTGATATAATGAATAATTCAAGATTATTTATAGGAATTGAAAGTGGATGGTCACACATAGCTCATAGTAGCGGTATTCCATGTATAATTATTAAAAACAATCAAATTGGGAAATTTATATATAATTATCACGTTGGTAACGAATACACAGTTTACAATAATGTAAATGAATTAATATCAAAATTCGATATTACTTTAAAAAGTTATAAGGATAATTTATAATGGATATTGCTTTAAAATATTTAAATTCGATTAATAAGAAAATTAATAAAAATGAAAGAAACATAGACAAATTCAAAATATTCAATGACGCATTTTTGATAAATCTAGATAATAGAATTGATAGATTAAAACATTCAATCATGCAGACAAGTAAAGTCGATATAAAATTTAATAGGTTTAAAGCTTTATCTTTCACTGATAAAGGAAAATATTGGTCAACTGGCGTACGTGGATGTGCAGAATCACATATTAAAATAATGAAAGAAAATATTGATAATAAATTTCCAATTTTAATAATGGAAGACGATTTAGTATTTACAAATAATTTTAATAAATTCATCGAATTCATTAAAATATTGCCGCCAAAATGGGATTTATTATTTTTTCATAATAATTCTGGTAATAGTCTCAAAATAGAATGGCATGACAAGCCAGTGCTTGATACTCAATTTTATATAGCCAACAACCAATCATTACAGAAGATAATTGAACTATCGAACAAAAATTGTGATCCAATAGACAGATTTTTTGTTCGTAGTAATCAAATAAAGAAATACTGTACATCAATTAATTTAGTAATACAATCAACAAATTTAGGAACTAATATAAAAGAAAATGAAAGATACTTAGCACGTAGATCAAAAAGAAACAGAGGTTTATGAAAATAACTATAAATTATTTAAAAAAAATAAACCGCATCATTTCGAATGATAATAATGGTAACATCATAAAAACTAATGTATTGATTTTCATAGTAGCATTTGGACCTGAATATCAAAAACAAGCGTTAATGCTTATCAAATCTTTAAAAATCCATGGCTTGTTTAATGGTGAAATAATATGCTTAATTGATAAATGTCATATTGATTTAAATGTTAAAACAATAAAAGTAAATGGTATAGAACCAATGAAATTAAGAATGTATGCAGATTATTTTATTGATTTTTGTAAATATGATAAAATAATTTATCTTGATGCCGACATAATATGTGTCAATAGATTAGATAAATTATTAATTAGTGACAAATTGTTATATACAGAAGAGCAGTGGAATAATGAAGGCAACTTAACTTTTTTTAATGACAATGAAAAACATTTATTCAGAAATGGCAATGGAATTAATTCTGGAATATTTTGTATAAATAGTAATATGATAATAAAATTATTAAAATTATGGAGAGAAATACATGATCAACTGAAATTTAAAAAATTAAGCCGTTTTTTAAAATATTTTTCGGACCAAGCTGCGTTTAATTACATAATAAGAAAACAATTAATAGAAAACGAAGCACTAAATTTTGGGATAATCGATTTTCCACACAATAAAATAAAAAACAAAGATAGAATATTAATTCACTATACTTCAAATAAAAAATTGATGGAAGATGATTATAAACGTTATAACCTTATTTGAATTCAATAATATCATCTTGACCAAACTTCTTTTCAACAACTCTATTATTGATTTTATATTTCACAAAAAAGAATTTTGGTACAGTTGGCGTGCTAATTGATGGATGGCCGATAACCTTCCATGCTTCATCTTTGTCAATATATGGCTTAGTCCCATTTTCAGTCTTTTCTAAGATATACTTTATTGCGTCAATTCCATTCTTACCGTTTGGAACATCATATATAGCTGAAATAATTTCAACTCCACCAAGCAAATTCGGAGTAAGCTCTTCAATACGCTTCTTGATCGCAAGAGCGCCCTCAAGATTACCAGCCTTGGTTTCGGCATCCTGGGACTTCTTGAGTGCCACGACGAGTACCTTCTTGGCCGCTTCGTCACGCTTGTCATATTCTGCCTTGGCCTTGGCCATTTCGGCATCATACGCCTTTACAGCATTAGCGGTCGAAGCCGGAAGGGCTTCGCCAGCGAAGCAGATGGCAGAGATTGCGAGGATTAGAGCGATCTTCATGATTATTTCCCTACTATTTTGTAACAATTCAAACCAATCTATTAATATTATGGCAGAGTAGATTCCGACGATAGGGTAGATTCTGACGATAGGGTAGATTCTGAAGATTCCGACGATGGGGTTGATTCTGAAGATGTTGATTCAGTAGATGCTGATGACGGTGATGAATCAGTAGATGCTGTCGATAACGATTCAGTAGATGCTGATGACGGTGATGAATCAGTAGATGCTGTCGATAACGATTCAGTAGATGCTGATGATGGTGATGAATCAGTAGATGCTGTCGATAACGATTCAGTAGATGCTGATGATGGTGATGAATCAGTAGACGCTGTTGATACCGATTCAGTAGACGCTGATGATGGTGATGAATCAGTAGACGCTGTTGATATCGATTCAGTTGATTGTGATGATGGAGATGAATCAGTAGATGCTGTCGATAGCGATTCAGTAGACGCTGATGATGGTGATGAATCAGTAGATGCTGTCGATAGCGATTCAGTAGACGCTGATGATGGTGATGAATCAGTAGATGCTGTCGATTGTGATGAATTAGATACCGATTCAGTTGAATCAGATGTTACCTCAGAAATAATAGATGAATCAGATGTTACCTCAGAAATAATAGATGAATCAGATGTTACTTCAGAAATAATAGATGAATCAGATGTTACCTCAGAAATAATTGACGAATCAGATGATAATCCTGATACATCAGATACCTCAGATGTCTCTGATGTTAATTCAGAGATAATATCTTCTGATTCATCAAGCAGTGCTGATGAAATAGCTCCTAAATTAGGATTATCACTAGTATTAGCTATCTTTAGGTAAAATCTTATAAACTCTTCATTTTTAACTTTAATGATATTTCTATTTATGCCTAAAATAGCACATACATCACTAATTTTCATCTTAGTGGTGTTAGATAATATGGCCTTATTATCAATCACTCTTAAAGTTATTATATCATATGTAGGCGTTTTAATTCTTATAAACATACAGTATATTTGAGTTTAAAAAAATAATGTTTGTTCATAAAAATATCAAAATTAAACGAATTTATTTAATATTATATTTATATATAACTGATCCAACATTGTTCTTGAATTTGCTATCGCTGTTCATATTGACAACTATTTCGCCACCTTCAACGACAGTAATAGACCATGGACTTGCTGATGTATTTGTGCCTATCCTACCAATTTCAACATTTTTACCATCCTTGCGAATACATACACTAGGAGTCGGACAGTTTAAATCAGCATTATTTTCCTTAACATCTGGATTCTTTTCCTTAGATGGTGGATATGCAGTCCAACCACCAGACACGTATTGAAAAGATAATACCGATCCTGCTTTCACTACTCCAATTGAAACATCAGTTGAATCTTTACCATTTGTACTATTAATAGTAATAGAGGTCCAATCAGTAATAACTGGAACAGTCCATCCAGTTGTAGTATTGCCATTGTTTCCATTATTACCATTGTTTCCATTACTGCCATCGCCATTACCATTATTACCAGCATTGCCAGTATTTCCTGTACTTCCAGTTACTCCATCACCATTATTTCCCTTACCATTATTACCAGTAGTCCCATTGCCATTTGAATCGGCTGAACTGATAATTGAAGCGATTAACAATAGTATTACTGGAATATGTAACATGATATATCTCCATTATTTTATAACATGTTCAATAAGTTTATTAATATAAACAGTTTAGCCGTGGCTATTAACCACGGCTAAACGATCACACGCGAGGGGATTTAGCGGGCTGAGATAGCAGTGTAGATTTCCTGGATATCGCCAGCAGAAAGAACCACATCACCTTCAACATCCCTAGCAAGGATTTCGACCAGTTTCTTAAACTGGCATTCAAGACGTTCAACACGTACCAGTGCACGCTGACCAGCATCGACAAGTGGTGTCCTGGGACCCTGACTACCACCTGCACTCCCGCCAGTATACGGCTCACGCTTGCTCAGAAGCTTGACGTGACGAGCCTTAAGCTCATTGCTTGCAGTGATTTCCAATTCCAACTCAACCTCTTCACCAACATTGAGCGATCGGAACCCCTCAATATCAATGTCGGATTGGTGGACGAACACGTCATCATCTTCGCTTGATTCACCAGTGATCTGGATGAATCCATACCCACGCTTCGGATTGAAGCGCTTGACTGTTCCACGGACGACATCGCCATTCACGAGAGACATTTTTACCTCCTGGGTGTTATAGTCTCTATTATTGCATCAGCGAAGTGCTGATACTAATTTGTAACAAGAATCCTCTGTTAGTTAATATATTATTTTGGATCAGCTTCAGCCGCACCTTCAATTGGCGCAGTTGACTTATTAAAATTAACTATCATACTATTAACAGTATTGCTAATATTTGTATATGCATCGGTTCTGTCCTTCGGCATCACTCTATCAAGAGCATTCTTTAAGACAAGAATTTCATTCTTGTTTAAAAATTGAAGATTAAATAATGGTACTTTCGACTTATTATCGAGTTCGATGATATGGACATGACCATGTGCCATGATTTTCTCCTATCTTAGGTACTTATTCTATCTGACTTTGCATCAATGAATCTAATTTCACCACCCAATCTAATACCTTTATCTTTAGCCAATCTCATAAATCTATTATATGTTAACACATCATATCCATATTTGCTAACTGTCTTAGTATTTCTTAATTCTTCCGCTACAGGAGAAGAATCATTTGATTTTTTGTTATTAACTTTATAATCTATAATCATGGTCAATAATTTTATAAGATCACATTCATTATGATCATCTGGAAGTTTAAAATATAAATCAATGTGAGCTATTTTCATTAAATTTTAATAATTGCATCTAATCTTGGTTTAACACGTTTACGAACACCATCTAATTGAGAGCTAGTAAATTTAATAATAGCATTAGCAGTCAATTGCTTTGTCAATTTACCCATACTACCGCCTTTAGCAATGATATTATCATCTATAAATTTATAGACTGCTGCATGAACATCGCGACCACCAACATCAAGTCTAATAAAACTCTTAATATTCTTAGCGTCATCTTTGATCTTTTTTATTTGAGAGAAACGAGTTATTACTGCTGTCATAGTCATAGACTTACAAAAATCAGGCGCTCTTACCTTCGTCTTCTCCAGTTTGTGGTGACGGGCTGGATTGTTGATCTTTTTCATATATTAATCCTTTTGTAGCATCATAAACATCGGTGTAAATTTCTCTAATTTTAGTTACTGGAAGGCCATGTTTTTTAGATATCTCTTCAAGAGCCTTCTCAATATTTATAGATTTTTCTTTGATATTGTCAGTTATTTTTTGAATACTATTATTGAATAATTCAAATGCTTTTTTAGCTGCCGGATCTTCTGTTAATTCTATTGATGATTCAGGTACAGGACCATTACCTAATGGCGTTCCATCCTCATCTAAAATAATGATTATCCAATTTTTCACCCCAGCAATATAAGATTCAGAATCTTCAATAAATCCGAACTTACCAACTAATTCACTTGGTGCACCATTAATTGGACGGACAACTTTGATAAGGCTATTAATTTCAAATTTTGACATGTGTTATTCCTGTGGCTTCTGAGCCGATTGAGTTAATGAGGACCAAGAATGCAACTCTGGCCACTAATCCACTTTCAATATGAACTTTATTAAGACGATTTAATTCTCTATAAACTTCTTCTCTATCTTCATTTATCTTATATCCATAATTATTTAACATTTCATTAATCTTAAATAAAATATGCTCTGGCAAGCCAGATTTTGATTGTGAAATAGTTGAACTATTAGAATAGAATTTATTAGCCCATTCTTCTATTTCTTCATCTTTTAATTTAGCTGATTCTAAATCACCGTCATAAACTGTTTCTTCGCCAATAACTTTAGTTTTTTCGTGAAATAAAAGATGACCAGACTTGTTTTTAAATATTTTAATATCACCAGAGATTGCTTCTTTACCAATAACAAGCGCATAATTCATTCTCAAACATAAAAGATTAAATAAATCTTTATCCAATTTCAAACTATTGTTTAATAATTCTAAATATAAATCTTTGTGCGGTAATTTTCTAATCCAATCGCCAAGATGTTGATCTATAAAAGATTCAGGATTTCCACCTAATTCAAATGACCACCTATTAAGATGAACACGATAATAAACAGATAACATGAATTTCGGATAAAGTACAAAATATCTTCCACCAAGTTTATCAGCTTCCTCTTCCAATTCTTCAAAAAAAGTCTTTTTAACAGGCGGCGATTGTTGCTGCGGTAAACTAGGCTGCAGGTCAGATAATAGATCGTAATCTGACATATTAACTATTCATTATTTTATCATGCAATTCAGTGACTAAACCCATAGATTGACCTTTATTAGATTCCCAGTGCATTAAGTATACTTCGTGATTATCTTTAAATACTGCACCAAATACCCCAGCACCAGATCTCTTTTTTAAAGAATCAAGTATTTCTTTACCTTCTTTATTATCAATCTCCTTAAATTCTTTACCAAATTCCTGACTTAGTATAGGATCATCAGGATCAGCTTTTTTAGCGTTTATTCTAGACCTGGACCATAAATACATTTTTGCCACAAGGCCAAATATCTGCATTTTTGACGTTTCATAACAATTAATATTAGTTTTTATTGCGTTTGGGCCAGTATCCTCATCATGCTTAATTAATATTAAAGCATATGCGCTGGTATACTTCCTGAGTTCTTCGATTAAATCGGAAGTAGTATAAAGCGAATAATCAGTAGCCATGTGTTTATCAAATACGCGTTGTATATTAGCGCAAATTATTAATGCCGTAGTTGTTTACTATTTTTTGACTTATCGACACAGTATTAATCTTTTTTAATAAGATATCAGAAGCAACATCAGGTCTAAAATAATTTTCCCAAATAAATTTTGAATGCTTATGATATTTTTCAACATTTTCAGTCAACAAACGTGATAAATCGCCAATTTCCTTCATGTATAAAAAATGTTCATTTGGCACGAAATCAAATTCAAATTCTGGAATATAATTAAGCGCTAACGGCATTTCATTCGATATGAACTCATATTCTCTAGTATTCTTTTCATTCCTTATTGATAAAATTACTCCAAAACGAGATTTTTTAAGTAACTCAAGATAATCACTGTGCTTTATTGCTATACGAGTATCAATACCCAATGTTTTTGCATGTTCAAACCACGGCACTCTTCTCATTATTCTGAGACTATTTTGGCCTGATGCCATTACATTATATTTAGACTCATGTGAATTATATTTAAACTTATCAACTAAATCCCATCCGGCAGGAAACATCGCCCAAACTACAAGCTTGCACCCTAAATGTTTTTGAACTTCTTTATTTTGTTTATATTTAACATACGCTGAAGGATTTATTCCACTAAATAACCCAGCTTTTAAATAATTTATAGTAAACCCATCATCAAATTGAGTATCAAATACGACTAATTTTCCATCAATTTTTGCAAACGATATTTGTCCATGTTTAGGTCTTCTGCCGCCAGGATATACTACTTTATCAATTTCCAGCATCCTATCATGCTCAGGCATTTTCTCATATTTAACAACGAATTTTCCTGATCTTATCAAGATTTCGTGATACCATTTATTAAAATCGTGCTGTGGTCTATGGTCTAGAATTAAATCCATAGACTATTTACCATTATGCGTCTGGATAATTTCCGCCTCTGCTATATCCACCACGATGAGAAAGTGTCGAATCCTCACCACCATCACTTGTCTTACCTAATAAGCTAAATTCCCAAATTACTCCCATTACGATAGCCTCATCAGTTGTTTCAACACTAATATAGTATTGCAAGTCAGATTCACTAGAATCTTTATCGTATTCACTCCAAAGTTTCTTAGAAAGGCCAGCTTTTTCAGCTAACGCATAATCTAAATCATCAATATCTAACGATTCAACAAATTGAACTAATGCAGAATCATCATTTAATACATCATCTTTGACAAATTGAACTGGAACTAATTCTTTTGGAATAGTGACTTTCGCAAAAATTTCACCAGTTGCTGTTTCAACTACATGCTCATCAAAATCATCTACATCAGTTTGCCTTCCTTCGACAGTATCAGTTCCAGATTTAAATTCTTTTTTAGTTATAACTAAATTATTTGTAAAATAATCATCAAACTTGCCATGCGCTGCGTTCTGCTCAGGGCTTAGATTGGTATATCTATTTTTACGAAGCAATTCAAAACGCTGTTGTCTTTCCTTAGCAAAATTGGCCGCTCTAGCCGTATCTTCTGGAGTCCAAGCTTCTAAGATAGTGCCTTTTGGCAGTATTGCTATGCCGCCATTATTTTCAACAACTATATCTTGTTTAGTAATCGCTTTAAGCATAAAACCTCTGTTTATATATTTTACCAAAACATGACAAACCCCAGCCATAAGCTGGGGTTTGTTACTATCAAACTGTCAACTATATTACGGGGTACTCTCAGAAGTATCTGAAGTAGCCGAACTAACTGAACTGGCCGATTCTGACGATGACGAATCATCATCCGGATCACCAGATTCACTCATAGCGGTAACAGTAGTATCAACCAGATCTTCAAACATCTCAAGAATTATAGCTTTCGCAGCAGGATCACGCATCAGTGAATCATAGACCATATTACTACCAGCGATATGCTCAGTAACAGTATCATCATCACGAATTTCAAACGAGAAAGGCGACACCGTATTATCTTCGTATGCCACCACACCTGTCATGGTCAGTGTGAATGACTTTACTACTTTAGTCGTGGTTGGAAATACAAACGACATAACAGTTGGAAGTAATTTATTGAGTAACTCAGTTATAACTGCCGATTTAGTTCCAAAAACTGAAATAAAAGCCTCATCACTACCTACCAGTAAAGCTTTAGCCTGAGAATCAAACCAAACCCCGAATGAACTGACAACATTGTTGCTCTCGGCAACAACACCCGACATGTTCATTGTGAAATTCTTTACAGCAGTCATGACTAATTTCTCCTGTTGGTATATTTGCTAAAATTGTTTGCTTATATCAATATCGTCAGCTTTATGAATAATTTCATCATCATTACCAATACCAATTTTTGCAACCTTGAATTTATTATTTCTCATATAATTATTTGCAGCAGACATTATCATCTGATTATTACCAGTAGATTTCTTAATTGCTCCTAATATATCGTATGGATCAATATCATATTCAATAGAATTTTTTATGAATTCTCCGATTGAAGTCTTAAATATTACTCTAACTAATCCATCTTCATCAACATTTTCAAGATCAACATCTATTACTTTAGCATTTATTGGTGATATTCCAGGCGGTGGATTAGTAGTAAATTGTTCAGTAAACACATTAAAAATTTCATCCTTCGACATATCTTTAAATTCAGGTTCATATATTAACTTAGTCTCAAAATTAGCCTGATTAGATAATAAATCAGAATTCTCATTAATCAATGACAAACGCATGTATTATATTTGTTAAAATAACAATTTCTTAATTTTAGACCAGTCAACAGAATGATCATCAGTTAACGGTGTTCCTATATTTCTATCATCAATACAGAAATTGAAAAACGGCTTATTCTTCTCAACTCTATCATATGGAATATCATATAACTTAAGATAATCTTCCATTTCATGAGTCATTCCAACAGCGTCATCAACACAATCAGGATTTGAACGACAAGAATAAATTACTATAGTATGATTACATTCCTTTAATCTTTTTAACACCTCACGACATTCTTTTTGTGGAGGTGAATCACTATTAGGACAAATAGAACCATCGAAATCAATAAAGTAAATCATTTATTTAAATCTCTTTCCATCTTCCTCAGTCTAGTTGCTATATCTAACAATTTATTTTGGTTAGTCTTTATTTTAAAATATCCATATAGTGCATATGCATAGAATAACACTACTGAAATAGTTTTAATCGTTTCATTATTTTTATTAATAAAATTAAGATAAACAACAGTCGCACTAACAATTAAAAAAGCACCAAAATAAATATAAGTATCGTTCATTACTTTACTTGACTCTGAAACTAATTTATCTAATGGATTTTCATTCTCACGTACTGTTTTAACAGGTGAAATTTGAGGCTTTTCCATATTTTATCAAATACTTTTCTTTTTCTTTGCTAAATCAGCTATTTCATCTAAAGTCATAGTTGCGAAATTCAACTCTGACTTAATTGGCTGTTTAATTTTAAACGATTTTACTTTTTTAATCTGACCAGCTTTTTTACGCAGCCATGCCATTATTTCTTTATGAACTTTATCAGCCAATTCACATTCTTTATCATTGGTTGTATCAACATATCCGCTGCCAAAAGTTGAATCATAGTCTTGCCCCTCAAGACAAGCTGCTGCCATAGCGAATAAGTCTTTTTTATTCATATCTTACCACACAACTTATCAACATTATGAGCATAGTCTTCACCTTTAACCCTATATAGTTTCTGTTTTTCAGCAGAAACTAATTCTAGTTTATAAGTTGGCGTATATCCATCATATGCAATACCAAAATCAACAATTTCCCATACTGCATTGCCATCACTATATCTTTCACCAATCTTTAATTTTCTAACGTATTTGCATAGACATTCACCATATTTCTGTTCATATTCTTTATACGTATCTTTTGATAAAGTCTTGCATGGGCAATTGCCATTGGTCCCAACAGCTTTCTTTTTATAATGTTCAACATTAATCATTTCATCAGCATTGTCCTTCATCATTCCATCCATGATCTGTTTATCAAGAGTCCTCTTATAAATCCACAGTCTTATATTCTGCAGATATTCAATAATAACCTTATCATCTTCATTATGCACATTCTTAATAAAACGATCCATCAATAAAGCTAGCAATATTTCATTAGTGAAACCATTAACTCCATGATCCTTTGCTGAACCATTTTGAAATGATAAGTGATGAGCCTTATAGAATGATAAACTAGTTCCACCATTATCAGGATTAGTAATTGTTACTATCCCTATCAACTCATTTTTGTACCAAAATACCTGGAGCTTCCTATTGCCGCTTATCTCCCAAGTCCCATCAGCTACTTCAAAAATGATTTTTTTAGCGTCTTTCCTTTTGCATTCAAAAGGCAACAATATCATATAGTTATTATCATTCCATTGAACTTTAAATGATCTTGAAGATTGATCAGATAATGCAAAAACTTCAATGCGCTTGTTAAGTCCATTAATACGATGCCATACTATTTCGCCTGCATAACCGTTATCAGGGAATATCTTCGGCTTATCTTCTATGCCAAAATCTTTTTTAACAGTCTCCCATTTATTGACTTTACTTAATTGGAAATCCTCAGATGCAACTATGGCTGATTCATTCATCTTGTTGACAGTTTTTAAATCATTATAAAGAGAGCCTAAAATTTTAATAGATTCAGTTAATTCTTCAACAGTTGGATCACTAACTATATCAATTGTACCATCTTTTTTATCAATTGTAACAACTCTGCGTCCAGGAGTAAATGGTTTAATAGTAATAAGATAATTTGAATCAATTACTCTACTAATTAATACATATTCAATACTAAAATTTTCACAGTGTTTATCAAAACCAATTATATTAGAAACATAAATATCAGAAAGTTTAACACCCTTCGAAATTAATTGATCAAAATGATTCTTTAAAATTATCTCAGCACAAGGTCCATTTGGAAGGTGATAAATTCTAGATTCTGATGTTGGTTCAGAAGTTACATTAATTTCTTTGTATGGTAATAACTTGCGAATTAATTCAGTAGAAAGATTAGGCATGGCGTCCTCATGAGACGCCACAGGCGGTTAGGATTTATTTCCCGTCGCTACTCTCCACACTTGGGATTGTAGCTATGCCGACCTGCGGCTGATGCTCTAACTTTAAATACATCGGAGAAAACTTAACAACGCCGCCTATGTTCCCTGTTTAGTCTGCGAACCTCTTCCTTGATTTTTGGTGAATACTCACGCAACCGTACCATTACTGCAGCTATTCCAGGATCAGGCTTATCAGCCACCTTTGGCTTTGAAGATTCAGCCAATTCAGTAAGGAAATCAATCATATTATTTATTATCGATCAACCCAGGTTCCATTATTTTTAGCTTGTCTAATCTCCTGTTCTGCAGTAGTATTTTCAGATATAGAATCTTTTTCATATTCAATATAATCAATACGAACTCTTGCTAATTCAGGAGATTCATAATTCATATCAAATGAAATTCCTGAAACAACCATACTATGGATTTCTTTTGTAAACACCTTAAAAAGATTAGATCTTTGCAAATCAAACGGGCTTAATGACGATTTACCATCAGGTGAATAATATATTATAGTAACATCTTTAAACAGGACACTAATATAACCACGTTTAAGTTCACCGTTTGGATGGCGTAGCGGAGTAAAAATCTTATTCATATAATTTAAATACTTAGCTTCTTAAACACTAAAATTGGTTCATATGTCTTATCTCTACCCATAAACGATGCCGTTTTCATCTCATGTTTATTAATAAGTTTGTATCCAAATTTTTCACCAATTGATTTACATAATTCTTCATGCCTTAACGGAATATTCAGAACAATTATCCCGCTAAATTTACTAAAAATATTGTTATATATTGGTTCAGTGACAGTATTTTTTGAATCTACCCCATGATATAATTCAGTTCCATCATATGGCGGAGATGTGAATAATAAATCACCTTGTTTAAAATCAACAGTAGATGAATCTGCTTGAATAAATTCACATTCACACTTTCCTAAACTAAAATTAATAAATTTCTTTAATTCATTATGAGATTCTATTACATTTTTGTTTAAGTCATATCCAATATATTTAATATTTTTATTCATGCATCCAATAAGTCTTCCTCCCCAGCCCATACTTGGATCAATAACTGTTCCACCATTAGGAAGATATAATTCATATATTTTGTGAGCTATCCATGGTTTAAATATAGAAACAGTAGTAAAATCCTTAAATTTCCTATTAATTAATTTCACCAAATTGTGAATATTAACATCTTTATCTTTCTCCCATAAATATTCAACTGCTTTTCTTAATACAGAAATATTTCCAGGTTCCCACGCTTGAGCAATATAATTATATTTATGATGGGTTGAATAATAAAAATGTTTAGAAAAATTCTTAATCAGTGATAATAACGGTTCTGCTTCAATATTAGAATTAAACAAATCTTTATCAGATTTTATTATTTCTTCATATCTTGATAAACCTTTTAATAATTTATGTCTTGAGCATTCTGGATGAATAAATCCAAACTTTATTAAAAAATCAAAGCATTCATCACTTGTATTAAATAGTAACTTCCAGTTTAAACAATAATATTTATCAATATCTTCAATCGCAAGATCATAAAATTTACCATTCCAAACTTTAATGTCTCTATTATGTTTTTTAGCCACTAGAATTTGTTTAATTAATCTTGACCTATTTGGTCCAGGGACAGTTGATTCTGATTTTGATTTAGCCTCAACTAAAGTATCGCCATTAATCATAAAATCAATGTTAGCACATACTCCAAGATATTTATATATTACAGGATTCTTTTCTAATGACTTTACATTTTCGTCTTTTGACATGTTTTCAATAAATGCAGTTTCAAGGATACTATCACATTCAATTCTTCCAAATTTTGAATCAATAATCTTCTTATGGCCATGACCATCAAGTTTAGCTAACATTTCTTCTTTAGTCCTGAGTTCTATACTATTTCGTTTTAAAAAATATACGACATTTGCAACATAAACATTTAATTCATCAGCTATAGAAGAAGCTGATCTATTATTTATGATATATTCATTATATAACCACACTCTATCATTTAATTCATTAATTTTTGAATCTCTCTTAACGTGTGTGCTTCTAATTTTTATGCCATGTTCCACTAATAATCCATAAATTAATGACATTGAACAATTTTTAATTTCACTAATTTTTTCTATGGTCAGTTTTTGTACAGAATACAAATCTTCCAATTCAGGTTTTAAAATAATTGGTTTATATTCATTAATATATCTTTTTACATTTAATCTGTCATAGGCATCGTACACTGTTTGCTCTTTTACGTCTAAAATTCTTGATATTTCTCTACATGTCAAATTCTTATCAGCAAATTCTTTTAGTTTTACAGGATCGTTAAGATCAGGTGGCCTTTTTGCATCATTCATGGTTCTAAAAATAATATCCGGATAATTTTTAAGTAACTGCCTTTTTATTCTAGCAATTGGTGCTGAATATTCTTTATGAAGAGCATCAAGGCTAATCCCAGATATATATTTATTATAAATATCAATAATAGGCAAAGGTTTCTCAACTGCTTTATTCATATGACCACTAATAATTTCAAATTTTTTAGCTAATGTTGATATTGTCCCAACATTTTTACCAGTCATCTTAGCAACTTGTGAGTAACTTAAACCTTGATCAGAAATAAGCGATTTAAGTAGTTCTTGAGTTATTTCCATACACTTTATATACTTACAAAATTATTATAAAATCGTGTCATTACATCTTTAAAACAGTTCTCCCGGTGGGGTTGCCACCGGGAGAAGTGCGCGAGAAGTGGTTCTCGCCGGATTGTCACCCAACTCAGAGGTTGGAGACGTTGATCGTGCCGTAGAAAAGGCCGCCATCTTCGATAAGCTTCTTGCCGTAGCGGGTCATCACGCCCTTCGACGGGGTGTAGCTGTTCGGGTCGAGCACGGTCGGAGTGCTGAGCAGCGGGATGTACGGGGCGTAGAAGTAGCCGCTGTCCAGAGCACTGTTGCCCTTGAAGCCCATCAGGATCTTGCAATTCGGGAAGAGGGGATCCTTGTAGAGCTTCAGCTTGCCCTGGATGGTACCGGCATTGGTGATGCCAATGTCGATTCCATCGGTGGCGAGGACGTCCGAACCACGGAAGTCGTTCAGCTGCTCGAACTTGCTGGAGATATCCGCCGAAGTGACCATCCAGTTGGCCGGTCCGCGCAGCGTGGTCCGGTGGATGACGTTGGCGACTTCCAGGGTCTTGTAGAGCAACGCGATGTTGCGGTCGATGAAGTTCACCGAAGCGCCAGCAGCCGTTGCGAAGTTGTGGGTCGCACGGATACTGGAGGCGATGATCAGGTCGTTGATGATTTCACGGTCGATCTCAGCGACGATCTCATCACCCATCAGGTCGGTCAGGGTGGCCTCAGCGTCCATGTTGTGCACGGACTTGAGATCCTGAGCCGCCTCAAGGCTCCACGAGGTCTTCAGTTTGCGGGTGATAGCCGAAACTGAGTCACTGTCGATTGACAGGGTGACTTCTGGCTGGAACGGGTTGTTCTCCAGATCGAACTCGTAGTCCACAGTCGCGTAGGCACCAGTCGGGAGCGAGCCGGTGTAGGTCACAACGACCTGAGCCGTGTCGTGGTTGAACGACGTGCTGCCAGTGGTGTCGACCGACAGGCCGGTCACGTCACCAACCAGGACGGTATCAGGGTTGCCCTTGCTGTCGAAGCTGACCTGGAGCAGCGGGGTCGGGGTGTCGCAGGAGTTCGAATCAGCAGCGTGGACGTTGACGACCACGGTTCCGGCCAGGACCGGCTTGTGGGCCAGCTGTCCACTGATCACGCCGCCAGCGATGGTGAGGTTCTCGTCCTTGACAGTCTGTGAACTGTAGTAGGGGTCGAGCGCCCAGCCGTTCTGACGAGCGTAAGCCTGCGAGGTGTTCTGGCGCATGATCTGCGTGCCAGCGACGGTCTGCCCCTTGGAGATGCCGTAGCGGTAGCGCACGTAGAAGATCAGCGAGGCGGGCTGGCTCATCGGCTGGACGCCAACGAGATTGTCCGCGATCAGCTTGGGGTAGCTCTTGCGCAGGAGCGGCAGAGCAAAGCGGGTGAAGTCCGCGATGTTGTTGGTGGTTGTTGCATCCTCGAAGAGAACCTTGCCACCCTTCATGTGGTTGTACTGGTTCTCCATGACCGCAGCCATCAGTCCCATCTTGCGATTGGACTTGACTTCGGGCATCTTGTTGAGGACTTTGGCCCACTTGCGGACCTGTTCGTTCTTCTTGGCCTCGGTTAAGAGGATCTCTTGGCGCTTATTCACGGGATATCTCCGGTTGGATGGATGGTTGATTAGGCGGTCAGCGATTCAGCGATGACGTCCATCTCTGATGCTGGCTGTGTTTCTTTGGCAGCAGCGACAGGCTGTTTCTTAGCAGCGTTCTGCTTGTCTTCAGAAACCACAGTCTTTGGTTCGGCTGCGGCTTGCTTCTCATCAGCGAGAGTGGTCTTCTTCTCGGTTACCTTGCTCTCTTCGATTGTCTTCTCAAGGGTCTTGACCTGACCTTCCATGACCTTTTGACGGTGCATGGATTTCTCAGCTATCTCTGAGAGCTTGGCGGACTTAGCCTTCTCACGCTGGAGGGAAGCATTGGACTCGGCCAATTGCTTCTCAACAGCAGCCTTCTGTTCCATGGCAGCCTGGAGAGCCTGATCGTTTTTAGCGCCGTCCAAATTGATGCCTTCAAGCAATGCTTTGAGATGCTTGAGCTTTGTTACGGCTTCAGACTCTTCAATCGCGTGCTTCTTGGAAGCAGCCTTTTCGATCGCAGTGACCTTCGACTCGATGAATCTCTGGACACCACGTGCGAGAGCGGATTTGTGAGCTTCGGTTTCTTCGACGCAGATCTGCTTGGCCTTATTCAGGCGCTGAGTGAACTCTTCCTTAAGAGCTTTCTCTTTAGCGGCGAAGTGCTCATTAACAATGCCAGAAAATTCTTTAATAGCTGCCTCAGAGATATTCATCTTCTTGAGGATTGATTCGATTTTGCTGAGATCCATCTTTTGTTCCTTTGTCATTAGGTGACGGGAATCGAGCTAGTTATTAGGTTAATTAACCCGATAAAGTAATTTTGTTGATCAACAAGTAATTCAGGATAATTATCCATGTATTTTATTATAAGTAAATAATTTCACACACTAATATGAAAAAAATAAAAATCATATGTGTAGATTGTGGTTTAAAATATGAATTCCTACCAAGATGGACGATAAAGAACGATCCAAAAAAATTCGTCTGCAGAAATTGTAAAATTAAAAAGACTACTCAGTCTAAGAAGTTTAAGGATGAATCACGTGAAAGATCTATAAAGAATTTATCTAATGAAATAACAAAATCGAAGATGAGTATAATTGCAACTATAAATAATGCTAAAAATGCTGCTAAGATAAGTGAATCATTAAGGAAATTTTATCAAAATTCTAAGAATAAATCTAATAGTAGTGATAATATTAAAAAATTATGGAAGTCTAAGAATTATAGGGATAGGATAACCGATAAGATTAGAGAAAAATGGCAGCAAGATGAATATAGATCAAAAGTGCTAGCTTCTAAAGATAAAATTGATATGAATATGAAATTCAGTTCAAAAGACCATAATGATCTTAAAAAGAGATTAATAAAATCTGGAATTAAATTCGAAGAGAATTTTTATCTTGGCATACATAAGTTCGATTTCTTAATAAATGATAAGGTAATTGTAGATCTTGAAGCAGATGATGTTAAAAAATTATTTGCTGAACACTATTTTAAACAATATAAATATCAGACTATTTATAATGTCTGATATTCTGCCAATTCCTGCCCAAGCCATCATCTTTATTATCTGGTGCTGTCGCATCAATTACTTCATCTTCTAAACCAACTTCTTTTGGTTCTATTGGCTTATTATTTGGTTTAGCATCACCAACAGTTGTACTTCTTATTTTTACTAATTCTTTTTCAAATTGAGAATCACCCATATCGTATTTTTGAAAACAGTTCACCCCAGGATTTTGGTCCTGGGGTGAATTACTTCCATCTATCAGATTCTTATTTAACTAACTTGCCTTTTTTCTGGATCGATTCAAGTCTGGCCATGAATCCAGCATCTTCTTTCGCTTCTACTTCCTGAACCCCAGGCTCTTCAGCTTTTTCAACTTCTATCTCAACCTCAGCACCTTCACCGCCATGTTCCTCTTCGCCTTGCTCTTCCTTGGCGAATTCTTTAAATCCAGTGGCAAGATCGTCAAGTGAATTTACGATCTTATCGAGAGCAGTTGGTTCTATTTCGCCACCAACTTCAAGTTCTGGCGGTAAAGCTCCTAAGCCTTTTCCGCCATCTGGCATATCAGCGCCAGTGAACTCACCGTCTCCCTCGGCACCAACTTCAGATTCGCCGCCTTCAACTTCGGCACCTTCAACTTCGGCACCTTCGGCACCTTCGTCTTCACCTTCCTCTTCTTTGTCTTCCTCTTCACCACCTTCATCCTTGAGGAAATCAGGAGTCTCTTCTTTAACAACTTTCTTTTTCTTGTCCTTCTTATCATCACATTTCTCATCATCCTTATCGCACTTCTCTTCTTCTTTAACAACAGTCACTTTTGTACCAGCTTTCAATGTGGTTGTTTTGCCGTCCATCTCGACAAGTACATCATGAGGAAGAACGATACTCTCTCCAACAGTATTATCACCCTTAAGATCCGGACTGGCTTTAACGGTCGAGGCGGCAACACCCTTGCCATCAGCCTTTTCCATGGCCTTGCCATCAGTTCCGCCGCCAAATTTGGCCTTACCAGTCGTGGCAGATTCTACCGATTTACCATCAGCTTTTTCAATTGCTTTACCATCAGTTCCACCAGTGACTTTGGCTTCACCAACCTTGGCTGAGGCTACCGACTTGCCATCAGCTTTTTCGATTGCTGGTTTATCAGCGCCTTCAGCGGCCTTACCGCCCTTCTCGACGCCACCACCATCGCCGCCGACTGTCTTGCCGCCGCCGTCCAATTTGACCTTCTCGGTCTTGGTAGCATCGCTAGGAGTCTTCATTTCTTTAGGCTCCTTGGCAGCAACGCCTTTTCCATCGGCGCTGTCAACAGCTTCGATCTCTTCTTTGAGAGCTTTGATAATATCTTCGCGATCCATTGGGTATTCCTTAGAATGAAGGTCGGTGATTTAAATTTGATTTACTTCTGTACTGGCTTAATCTTAGACAGAGCACGTTCGAAATCAGTAGATTCTGAAACTACCTTATCTGATTTGCTGTGAGATTCACCAATATTTTTTGATTGTAACTTATCAATTAAATCTGATCCTTTGAATTTTCCTGATATATTATCAATTGGAACAAATAAATTTTCCATACTTTCATCTTCATATAATCCGTCATCATTTCTTGAATAATTTGGTTCGCCACACGCTGTAAACTTATCTACGACACCTTTGATTATCCATCCTGAACCATCATTAAAAATATTTATATATCCATCTTTAGAAAGTGATCCATCTATTGGAACATAAATATTTTCTTCATCACTATCAAAAATTATTCCATCATCACTTTGTGTAAATTTAGGATAATTTTTATCAGCTTTTATCATACTCAAATCTACAACACTGCGCAAAGTCCATCCATTAGAGCCATCAAAACGTAAATTACGATATTTAGATATGATATTTTCTTTTATCATTCTTAACGTTGATCCAGCAGGAAGCTTGATCCGCTTACCATCATTTTCAATAATAGTATCTTTAGTAAGCTTGATCATTTTATTTTCTAAAAGTAAGCTTGGTTTCAGCTAAGAATTGCTTTTCAAGATCAATACGTGACTTATCACGAGCAACGCGAATCTTGCTCTCCATAACATTTAGTTGAGTACCGCTAACTGATGGCTCGTTAACCGCATCAAAAGTTACGAACTTAAATCCTGGCAGAACTCTATTGAATTCATTGCCGTCTTCATTGAGGTATGATTCAAGATCACCAACACCACGACTACTTATGCAAACTCTAACATCCTGATCGATGAGAGCCTTGACCATCTGACCTTTAGGCATCCCTTCAAGAATTTCAAACTGACCATAAACATTCTTGCCTTCCATCCACAGCTTGGTCAGAAGGATAGCTGCATTCTCAGTATGGATCTTAGCATCATCTGGGTGATCAAGTTCACCAAGAACCATTCTCTCTTTAATTGATGGTTGGAGAGCTTCGATGGACTCTACCATTACATCCATTGGATAGAAACGACCATTTTCGTTCGGAGTATCGGCTTTTTGGACAAGACTGATTAACCGTGTTACAGGACGCTTACCAGATCCGTTTGCCGACTCGGCAAGAATCGAGTCTTGCTTAATCACCTTAAGAGGGTAATAATCTCTAATTACCTGATTCTTGGTGATTATACGGTTAGTCATGACTTGGGGCATTTTATACCTTCAATTTGCCTTTGGTTATGTGCTAACCTTATTCCTTAGTCGCACTTGGGAGGCCAGCATCCGGCTTCTCTTTGCCAGTTTTGGCTTTGCCAGTGCCGTCATAATCTTCATCACTGAACTTAGGAGGATCATTCCTCTTCTTGCCTTCATGATCCTTCTTATCATCCTGATGGCCAGCAAAGCTCTTACTCTCTGGGTCAGTTATATCGTTATCTTCCTTGACCATAGGATTATCGCATTCTTCAACTTTCTTTTCTGTATCAACAATCAATTCGCCTTCATCTTTCTTTGGTTCAACATCTGAACCAGTCTTATCATCTGCGTCCATCGCAGCACTGATAAGCTCGATGAGCTTGTCGTCAGTATCAGCAACAGCAATCATCGACTCTTCAACTTTCTTCTCTTCCTTCTTCTCCTTCTTCTCTTCCTTTACTTCCTCAGCCTTCTTCTCTTCCTTTTTCTCTTCCTTCTTCTCTTTCGCTTCATCTACCTTTTTCTCTTCTTTATCATCTACCTTTTTCTCATCTTTTTTATCGTCCTTCTCATCCTTCTCATCCTTCTTTTCCCATGGCTTTTCACCTTCGCCATAGGACTCATTGACTTTTAATTTGTCATCAATCGCTGGTGTTTTATAGTCACTCTCGGCAACGACTGATCCTTCAGTCTTTTTGCTGTCAAGAACAGGCTCTTCCTCTTCTTCAGCGCCAGGAACCGGAATAGGTTCAGCGCCAGGAGCAGGCTCAGCGCCTAAATCGGCAGGTGCGCCACCAGCGGCACCAATATCACCACCAGCGCCGCCCATATCACCACCAGCAGCGCCAACATCCGCGCCCATATCACCACCAGCACCTCCAATATCGCCAACATCACCACCAACGCCGCCCATTGAAGGAGCGGTGAAATCTTCGCCCATGTCGCCAGCGAAATCACCTTCTAAGTCTTCAGGAGCGCCAAATGCATCGGCTGCTTGTGGCTCAGGAACTTTATCGAAATCACCAAGCGTTTGAACGTCACTGATCAGATCAGAACCAACTGTTGCAAGAAGATCTTCGACCTCATAGAGAGTTGCATCATCAATGCTATTAATATCACTCTCAAGACGTATTACGAGGTCATCAACAGCGCCCTGTACTGCAGCGTCTGCATCAGATCCGCTAACAACATTCTTGACCAGTTTCAGCATATTGAGATATGCCTGAGCCTTGACGGCTTTCGATGACATATCCTCAACAAGGATTGACTTTATGAACGAATCATAAGCTTCTGAGAATTTCTTCGGATTCGCAGAAACCTCTTCGAGCAATTTAACATTATTAGAAAGATTCTTCGACTTGGCATCATCAGCAGCAATCTTCCATTCTTTAATTATTGAATCTTTATTAACGAAGCAATTGGTTTCCCATAATACTGCAGAGGTATCATCAACAATCTTGTGATTGAAAATGCCATTAGAATACAGTGTATTCTCAATCAGTTGCTTGAACTCGCCCTTACTAAGCAAGGTGAATTCTTGCTCTTCAGCGAAGAAATCCTTCGAAAGCTTCACCGATTCACGTACATTACTATTTGAAATATGGGCAGCACACGCTTTGATTAATCTGCCGAAATTTTCACTCTTATAGGCATTTTCAGCCACATTCTTCATGTGGCGAGCATTAACCTGTCTAAGAGTTAATTTAGTAATTGGCATCTTAACATTTTTATCACTATAGCTAACAACACCTTCTTTGATAGTAATTTTAGACGATATGATTGATTCCTTAATAACTTTAACAACTACTGGGAATATCGACTCTGAAATTATAGAACTGCTGACACAGATCTTATGAATTAAGCCATCACGTGTCTTTACTATACCACTCTCTGGTATTACTTTAGGGGTGCAGTAACCCTTTTCGATTTGATTGAAAATTTTATCAGCTTTTGATAAGTCTTCATCTTCAATTGCTTCAATTATTTCTGAGCATGCTTTGTTGAATATTTCTGGTTTCTTTTCATCAACAACGATTATTTGTTTGATATCGCTTAACGAAATCTGATGATCGGCCATTTTATAATCAGCACGATAATAGTTATTAGACTTTATATCTTCAAACATTAATGATCCTGCATTAACAGATACTAGTCTGAATTTTCTATCAAATTCTGTGCCAAGCTTATTCAGCTTACTCTCCATCATCGATACTTGGCCAGAGAAGCCCTGGTTAATGGTGCTCAGCAACTTGCGAGCATCCATTTTAACCTTGGAGATGGACAGACTCTTGGGATTACTCATGCTTATTACCTTAATTTAGGGTATTTTTGCGTTGATATACTCAACCTGGGATATCTGACATTTTGACATCAGTATCCTCTTCAGTAATATTAGATTCAACTGATTCAAGGAATAATTTCATTTCAGCTATAACACTCTCTGATCCACTCTTTTGGTTAAGCTTCCTGTTCTTATATAAGATACCATCAAGTTCATTTTCATTTAATAATTTATTAAATGATGCATGCGGACCAAACTTTATTCTTGATTCTTCTACTTTTTCTAGAGCTTCCTTAAGAAGCATTTTATTATTTTCTTTAATCAATGATTCAAAGAAGTCTTCTTCACCCTCTCCACCACCTTCTTCGCCACCCTCTTTACCTTTTTTCTTCTTATTAATTTCCATAGTTCTCTTAATCACTTCAAGTTCATCTTTAGTAAGATCAGTGAATTTCTCTACTATCCATTCATCTGGGAATATCCCAAGTTCTTTTAATCCTCCCATTATATCAACTCTACTAGCCCAAGTTTCTATTCTATATAATTCATCAATAGCACTGGCAGAAGTCATACTTAATTCAAAATCTTTCATATCATCAATACTAAACCCCTTCAGAGCCAGATGCACAAGAACTATCTTTTTAATACCAACTATTAATTGATCTTGTATCCATTGGATAGCTTTTGCAAATTCTGGAGATTGCTGAGCTACGGTCTTCGTCGAATCTGATCCTTCTTGTGCAAGGCCAACACGATTGAACGGTATCTTTAATGCTGATATTACTTTCTTCTTAAAGTATTCAATATCAGCTATCTCGCCAAGATTTTCAGCGCCCTTAAGGGTATCTATTTCAACACCAGAGCCATCAGCAGCCATTGGTACCCAATAATCATCATCTTGGATATGCGGAGCATATTTTTCATTCATTGCACCGGTTGCTGGATCAATAAATTTATGTTTCTTAAATCTTCTAGCTATAATTTGAATATACTGTTCGCGTTCTTTGGGAGGCAAATTACCAACAGGTACTTTGAATATTCTCTTCTCAGGAGCACGCACCAAACGATAGATTAATGCAGCATCTTCCATCAATCTCAGTCTGCGCCAATCTCTACGAGCACCATCAAGTATTGATCTACCATATGGAACATATAATTGTTCAAAATTTAACAGTCTAATATGAGAAACTTGCCATGGATTATAGTATACAGGTTGCTGGCCTGGAAGCTGGTAAAAGAATCCAACCAGATCGCCAAATTTTGTTTCAACTCTGGTAAAATTATACATGTACATCGTTTTAATAGATGCAACACCATCACGATTAGATGTTGGAACTATTTCACAAGCATAATCACCATATTTAGTAAGATATCTCGCTATCGGTCTGATCTGGGCATCTATATTAAGAACATTATATAATAAATCTTCAACTTCCTTTTTCAGTCTTATACTAGAAGTTTTTACAAATATAGAGTGATTTCTTTCTGGATCTCTTAAAGAGCATTCATCTGCGTAAAGATCTAAAGCTAGCGATATTTCACCAACTTCATCCATCTGGTCATAATCTTTCATCCTCTCAAGTCTATTAATCTGAACGTTACTTTGTTCTATAAAGAAAGCTGGATCATTTATATCAATTATACCATTAGGATTAGTATAAACTTTCGCTGCATCTGGCTGATTTTGTAATATATTCTCGTGGGAAAATATATTAGCCCTCTTAAACAATAATCGGACCTTATCAAATAAAACAAAACTCATGTTTTATATTTACTTTAACAATATTCAAACGGAATCTTGATCAGAAATACTGTTTTTTATTTTTTGTAGGCAATAGTGCTCTTTTCTTATCAACCATATCAGCAGTCAATCCACCAAGCTGAGTTGTAAACTGCATTATTGTTTCTTCAACAGTTTTTTCGATAGTTGTCTCAGTAGTGGTCATAATCGGATACATCAAATTATGACCACCCTTCTGGATTATTTCCTCTAAACTTATATCTATTTTATCATCCATTGAATCATTAATGCTCTGTGAACTCATTGGTAACAAACCATCAGGAGTTTGTAGGGCATCAATAATACCCATGCAAGCTAATCCAGCAGCTATAACCAAGTCGTCATTATTACCAGATCCAGGTTCATTTCCAACTCTACTATTACCAAGATGTATAAAGCAATTGAGTTCTCTAACAAGCCTAGACGATTTCATTTTAATTCCACGATCACCAACCCCAATACTTTCAGTTATTGATTTTACAATGTGTCCTTTAGTAGTTGGTCCAGTTGGAAATCCAGGTTTTTTATCTTTTTTACCATTAGATAATCTTCTATAAAACATATTCGGATAAAATAATTGGTTCTTCAAGTCTTGAACAACAGCTTCACCAATACCTGTTCTTTCCACAACTATTAACGCATCATTGTAAAATCTGCCGAGATAATCGAGCATTTTTGAAAATTCATCAATCGGGCATTTAATTTTTAATTCTGCAACTTGTTCAGAATCAGTTACGTCAATTATTTCTGCAGCGTGAAAGTCTGTTGATTCACCGGTTGATACGTCAGCACCTATTGCGTATCTATGGCCACCATCTCCTGGCTTTATTATCCTATTAACAGTATCAGTAATAGCAGCAACTCTTCTGATAGGCATATTCCAAATCCATAAATGCTTATTGAAATTTAAAACATATTTGTCATTAAGATTAGGGTTCATATAAGTAATCGGTTTACTGATTACTTTAAAATTAGTATCAACTTCTTCTGATACTTTAGTGATAGCGTCTTTATCAAGTACAGTATTTCCGGCACCAATAAATTCCATCAATATTTCTTGTCTAAACTTCCAAGATTCTCCCTTTTCTTGAAGTTCTCTATATTGAGTTTCTAACCAAGGACTCTTAAATTCACCATATCTTGCTTTATCTTCTTCAGTTTCACATTTGACTATGTTATCGCATGGAGCGATTCTAACTTTACGCTTAGTAATATCATCAGTAAATTCAATAGACCAATTCATCTTAAACCATGGAATCTCTATAACCTTAAACGAATTCTTCCCTTCTTTAGCGTCTTCAATAGTATTAAAGTACCAACCACCACGTCCATTGGTTGTACTGATTACGATAACACTACCACCATGCATCAAAGTCGGTTGACCAGCAAGCCACATTGCTTCCATATCTGCAATGAATGCAGCCTCATCTATGATAACTAATGAAGCAGTATTAGAACGAAGAGTATCTTTTGAACTTGTTAAAGACTTTATTTCTGAGCCTTGAAAGAAACCAACTGTATGTTCATTCCACAATTTAGGAGGAGCATATCTCTTGTTCATCCCAGAACGTGGATCACCAAAAACGCAATGGAATATTTCTGATGGTAGATTCTCGTAAACGAATTTTACGTTTCTATCAAGATAGCCAATAGCATCTTCATCTCTCTTGCTGACAATCAAAATTTTCTTGTTTGGATGGAACATTGCCACCCATAAAACATAAGCGCCAGTTAATGTAGAAATACCAGATTGACGGCATTTTAAATAAACTATTCTATCACTGCTTTGAAATTCTCTTACCGATTCTTTTTGATATTCAAATAGTTTAAATGGAATAATACCAGCATTTGGATGCTTAATTTTACAAAAGTTTTCACAAAAATATAAAAACGATTCTTTACATCTTCGTAATATTTCTTTCTTTTGTTCTTTTGTAATCATCTAAAATCATTTCTTAAGCAAATCATCAATTTCTTTTTGTGACATCCCACTATCAGCGCCATCATCTGGATTAACAGCATTATTATTCTTTAAAGCAGCTAACAATTTTGCGACAGAATCCATCATATCCGCTCTTGTCTTTGTTATATCAGCTTTGGTTTGCAATGTTGCAACTATTGCGGCAACATCTGATGCTCTATAATCATTAGCCTGTAATTTTGTGAATAATATACTATAAACATCATTGCATTTATTTCTATCAGATTCTACATCTTCTATAATTCTTAATGCGCTATTACAATGAGTGTCAACTAAATCAATCAACTTATTGCGTATTTGCGCTCTTTTTTCTTCAAATTCATCAAACTTAACAACATCAGACACTTTTTGAACAGCAACTGACTTCAAATCTTCAAGAACAGGTTCTTCTGATTTTTGAGTTTCAACAGGCTTATCAGCCTCAACAGGTTTATCGATAGGCTTATCAGCCTCAACAGGTTTATCGATAGGCTTTTGCTCGCCTTCAACTTTTTCTAACTCGTCCATTAGGACTTTTAAATCTGGATCTAATTCTTTATCGGCCATATCCTATATACTAACCAAATGAACAAATATCAATAGTATCTTTATCAGTATTAGTTTCTATTTCTTTTAGTTCAGCACCGGTTGCAGAAAATTCAACAATCTTAAATCTATTATGACCATCACCATCAAAATATACCTTTACTTCCCTACTGCATCCAGCATTACCAAGATGAGATAACACATGTACAAGATCCTTCAGACCTTGAGCAGTTGATTTATCTTTAGTAGTTATTTTAAAATTTAGCTCTATTTCTGGTTTATCGGTTGATTCTTGAATAGTTTCTAATTTACCTTTAATAATATCTTTCATCTCAGAAAGACGCTCTATTTTAAATGGCGATCTTCCATCTGAAGAGATTGATTCATCAATTAATAAATCTATAAATCCAATCATATCTTCATCAATAATTGGTTCACCACCTTTATAAAATTTAACAACATCCTCAGCGAATTTTTTCTTATCTAATTCACTATTGCCAGGATCATTATCAGCAGTCTTTTTTACAGCAATTCTTCCTGCCATATCGACACCATCTGGAGAAACTTTTTTACCCCTTGTTTTCCTACGGACTCTTTCACGTACTGACTTAGGAATGGCCATAAACTATATTTTATTGATCATGATCAACATAAAAGAATTCTTCAGATTCACCAATATCAACCTCTTTATGATCTTTAGTCTCAAGAAGATTAACTGTAAATTCATCTCTCCGTAATCGTAAAGTCTTAAAGAAATGGCTTATTATATTTCTATTCTTACCACTATGCTTTTCTATCTTGGATATCAAACCATCATAAGGCTTATCATCGTTAAACCAGATATATTCTATTGAATTTAATATTTCAAGAAAGTCTTCATTGTAAATTAATATTTCTCTAGCTTCTTTTAACCATAGGTCAACATCTGCCGAATTTCTCAATTTAGTTTTTTGTCTTCTACTTAAAAAATCTCTATAATTAACAACATTCTTTTTATCTCGTTTTTCCTTTTTCAAATAAGCGAGGATTCTAGTCTTACTAATCTGCGACCAAAGGTTGAATAATTTTGGCGACCCAGGTAATGGATCATATTTATAAAGAGTTTTTTCAATTTGAACGTATGCTACTTGAAATAATTCTAAAGCTGATGAACTATCTCTATTTGGAAAAATATGTTCAAAATTATGTGCTCTAATCACTTGCCTAATTAGTTCTTCTGAATGCTTCATTATTTCATCACGTAATTCAATATCAACACATCCACGTGCCACATATCTTTTTAATAAATCTTGTACTAATTCATTGTCAAAATAGTGATTTTTTGGTTTTACTTTAACTTCTGTTACTACAGGAATTTCTTCCTTAGGTTTCTTATCTAAGGTAGCCATATATTATTTACGTTCATAATTAATTAACAAATTATTTGCACATTTTGATTTTATATCTCCTTTTAATAAATTCCTCGCCAGACGTTTGTTTATTACCATATATAATATTAACTGGATATTCCTTCAATCCGACTATAAATTTAAGTTGTTTTCTTGAGTGAGTTAATAAATAATAATTTCCAGTCATATAAAACCCAAAAATTTTACTATATCCATTTTTTGTTTTTCTAACTGCTCTACCTATTATTTGGTCAAAATTCGATTCTTTTTTACCAGCACCTAAAACAATAACATTATCTGTGCCGCCAGATAGGTCTAATCCTCTTTTCAAAATTTTACTGCCAATTAAAACTCTAATTTCTTTGTTTTCATATGCTCTTAAGGCTTTATTTCTTTTCGGTCTTGCTGTTTTTCCAGATATAAAGACCGATCCAGCTATTTTCTGTTCAAGAATAAGTCCGAATTCTTCTACAGCACCAGTATCAACCAAAATTAAAAAATTCTCTTCGGGGAATGAATTTATAATTGTAATTATTTTTTTATGGAAAACATCATTATCAATCATTTCTCTTTTTTCAGCTACATCAAATGCTGTTTTATCAAGAGGATCTTCTTTACCAAACTGTAACATATAATATTTAATAGGCTGAATAGCTCCTATTTCAGTCATATCTTTTCTACTAGCAGTTGACAATATTGATCCAAGTCTTTCTCTCAATATTAGTTTCTCTACAGGCTTATCTCTATCATATGGTGTTCCACTAAATCCATAAATGTACCTACCATTAAACCAATTATTAAATAATGGAAGATAATATTTTGATGAAGCTTTATCAGCCTCATCTATCATTAATAATTCGCATTTACTAACTAGCTTTTGAATAAGTTGTGATTTTTCAAATCTTGAATGATAACCTTTCATAGCAATCTCAAAATATTTAGCTTTAACAATTGGTTCGAACATTAATAATGATTTTTTAACACAATCTGCAAAATCACAGTCTCCCAATGGCTTTTTAAATATACTTATTTCTTCATCATCAAAATCTTCTAAAAGATGTTCATTAGCTAACATTACACCAAAAATTTCTAA
>Ga0172380_10000145_pt1 | contig 149892 bp, 129 predicted proteins | sample Leawe162metaG_FD_119747 | JGI IMG/M metagenome (GOLD analysis project Ga0172380, IMG submission 119747) | Leachate microbial communities from a municipal landfill in Southern Ontario, Canada - Leachate well 162 metaG | ecosystem: Engineered > Solid waste > Landfill > Unclassified | place...
CGACCTTGCTGGTGACGCTCTTACCGCACCGTTGCACCCTTACCGCATTGCTGCGGCGGTTTTCATTTCTGTGGCACTATCCTCACGCTCACGCGCACTGGGAATTACCCAGCAACCAGCCCTATGGTGCCCGGACTTTCCTCACCGGCCTTTCGAGCCGACGCGACAGTCTGCGCTACTTCATCGCCGATTATACGACGAGCAAAAGATTAATTGCGCGTTAGCTGCGCTAGATGTTATTAGCGTAAGCTCACGAAAGCGACTATAGACAGTTGCCAAGAAGTCTGTTACACCATACTTAGCAATTTAAATTCGGTATCCAATTTGCTTCAACGGTTCAAATTCTGACTCAGAAAAGAGGCATGAGATGGAGATTTCACTAGATATAGTATTTTTCGGCACATTCGGTGTGATTGGTTTTGTCTCAACAGTTTTACATCGCATGCATGCCATCCAAAACCTTCACCATAAAGGTGACGTCACCGCCAATTATTGGGGCACCTATGCCAAGGTCGAAGAAGAACCAAAGAAAACTCAGCCGAAAAAGTCGCACTATCCCAAAATGACAAACAAAGGCACGTTAACTTTGCCATCAGCTTCTAATCAAAACATGTCTTGTATCGCTGGAAAAGTAACCAGTCGTGGAAAGTAATAATTGATGGCACAAAGTTCGCTTAGGCGTCATCATATTAGAATGGCTGCCTGGGGAAAGCTTAGAAATGAAAGACGTCAACGAACAGATAGACGTGCAAACTGAGCCGCAGTTTGCTGAGAGTCACTTTGACGCCGTTTACGCCAAAGCCCGCGAAAGTGGCACCTATGGAGATTTCGCTACCGCTGCCGATGAATATGCCCAGGCTGCCTTTGTCGCTCGCTCATTTGGTGAAAGCGACGCCCGCCTATCTGACACTTTAAGTCGACTGGCCTATTGTCGCTACCGCCTTGGTGATTTATCCCAGGCAGAAGAGTCTTATCTTGAGGCCCTGCGCTTACTAGAAACATTCCATGCCCAAACCCACCCTGAGCGCCTAGCATCGGTGTTATGGTCGCTAGCAGTCTTGTTATCTGACCTTTTGCGCTATGACGAGTCAGAAAAGTATTTTCGCCGGTCTATGGATGTATCTGAAAACTGGGCCGGGCCAAAAGATCGCTTTGTCGCTGATTGCCTTTGGGGCTTGTCAAAATGTCTCACTAATAACGGCAAGTTTCTTGAGGCTGAAGGTGCGATCAAACGCGCTATTGCCATCTACGAAACTTTGCCTGAAAACTGCGACGAATATCTCTGCACTAACTATGCCAACTTAGGGGCGCTACATCTGCAAAGAGGAAGTTTCGAAACAGCCTGCCAACATCTGACTAAGGCAGTTACCATGCGCCGCTCTCTGGCCGGCGATATGGACGCCGGGTTAATCAGCCTCACAAGCAAATTGGCCCTAGCTCTGATGCAACTGAAGCGCCTTAAAGAAGCAGAAAAATATTTGCGCCTGTCTCTCAAAATTTCTGTGGCCATATACGGCGACAAAGATTTAGAAACCGCACGCAAATATATTGCCGTAGGTAACTGCTTAAACGGCCTGGCCAAATACACTCAGGCAGAAAAAGCACTGAGCAAAGCCATTGTTGTAGTGCGCGCTCAAAGCACAGACCCTGCTCTCACAGCAGCTTGTCTCTATGAGCTCACTACTAGCTATCAAAAGCTCAACGAAAAAGCAAAAATGAAAAAGGTGCTAGAAGAATTAGCTGAACTCTACTTGCAGCCTCACGCCAAGCTACCCAAACACTCACTATACGCCGATGCCCAACTCAAACTTGGAGCTATATACGAAGAGGCCTGCTTGTTCAAGAAAGCACGAATTTGCTACCAAGGGGCACTGACAGCCCGCGAATCTGTCTTCGGCCAAGAGCACAAACTCGTAGCTGAATGCCTAATGCGCCTAGCTGGCTGCCTCACCAAAATGTCACAGCATAGCGAAGCACAAGAGCTCTATCGCAAAGCTGAAACAATGCTTGCTGATTTGAAAAAGAGAGCTTAGAAAAGACGAAGAGAGCATTTCTAGCCTACATAATAATTGCCTATGCAACCCAAGGAATTGCCCAGCATTTCTGCTTGGTGGCACAGCCCCTTGAGTTTTATATGCTCAAGACTCTTGCTATGAATGCAGCACAAGTAGCGGCTCTGCTTTCAGTGTTAATGATTCCTTGGATGATCAAACCGATCTTTGGCATATTGAGCGACTCATTGCCATTCGCTGGCTACAGGCGCAAGTCTTATCTCACTCTTTTCTACGGCCTGAGCGCCAGTTGCTATCTCGCAGCAGCGGCGCTACAACTGACCTCAAGTCCTCAGTCACTAAGCTTCCTTGTAGCCGCCCTGTTCCTCACGGCCATGGGTATGGCCGCTAGCACAGCAATCATCTGCGGACTCACCCTCGAAGTTGGCCGCCCCCAAGCTGAGACACGCAAATTTCAAGCCGTGCAGGCGGTTAGTTATTACAGCGCCAATATCGGCTCATTTCTTTTGGGTGGCTATTTGTGTGGTCACTTAGTTCCCAGCCAGGCCTTAACTGTAGCCTCGGCCATAGCGGCCATTCCCTGCGCAGCAACAGCCGTCTCTTCTTGGTTTTTGCTAAAAGAAGAGAAAACAAACTGCAGACCGCCATCATGGCCAGCCCTGCGAGCCAAACTAGCACCAACACAATTTAAAAGGTTGCTCTATGTTGCACTATTCATGTGCTGTTGGAGCTTCAGCCCGGGATTTGGCACCCCGTTATACTTTCACCAAACTAAAGACTTGGCTTTCAGTCAAGTCTTTATCGGCCAGCTCGGAGCGCTGCTTTCGCTCGGCATGATCGCTGGTGCTTTTTTCTACAGCAAGATTTTAGACAAGAAGACCAGCCCACAAACACAGGCCAAAATTACTGTGCTGATTGGCACCACAAGCACCTTGGCCTACTTGCTGCTCGGTTCTCCTACTTCAGCGGTGTGTTTAGAACTGCTACGAGGATTTGCTGAGATGCTCGCCATCCTTCTTGTTTATGGGTTAGCAGCCGATGTCAGCCCAAAAGACTTTGAGAGCACCACCATTGCCGTTCTAGTAGCCTCTTATAACATTGCTGAACAGATTTCAATAAACATCGGTGCCCGGCTCTATACCTATGTTTTCAAAGAGGTCTTTGCTCCGCTAGTTGTCGTCAGCGCCCTAGCAACCCTTGCCTGCTGGCTACTCGTTCCACTTCTGCCCCAGAGCGATCAGCACAAGGAGACTGTGCTTGATCCAGCAATCAGTTCTTAATCAGCTTGTCAGCAGTACATCGGCGCCTAAATTAGCTACTCGGATCATCTTAACCTAGCGGCCAAACCGTGTCTTAAGAATATTCACCACTTCGCCCTCTTGAGGAAAGCGACCCAGTAAAATTTTAGAGAAGATCCGCTCTTCACCTAAATCGACTTCAAACACACCACCAGTGGTGCGGTAAAGCTCGGTTCGAATGCCAACCTCGCTACCAATCTCGGCTGCCAATGCAGATGCCCGCTCTTCGTAGCCGCAACCACCGCAATAAGTAATAATGGTATGTTTACTTTCACGATCAGCTAAGGCACTGATTTCGCTATTGATTTGTTCCTTCAACTCATGCCAAGATTTAGTTGAAGAATCTTCACTAACCAATCGACTTACCAGCGATATTAAAATTCCACATGAACGGCTGTCTGTTAGTGCCATCCTTGCGCTGAACACCTTCATACTTCAAGTGTTTGTCTTCGAATCCACCAATGACAGAAGAAGCGGCGGCAATACCAAAAGCAGCCATACCAGCATATTTAACTTGCGGAATTTTGCTTAAAATGCCAATGCTCAGAGCCAGGCCACCAGCACCGAAACCAACGTCTTCAGCAGCTAACCGACCGTGCTGAGATTTAAAATCACCGGCACTGGCAGAGCTGTAATTGCTCAAATCAGAGGGCAAATCAGTCAACCGTTTCAAGCCATACAAAGCCGGTGCTACGCGATTGACATAGGGCAACATGCTACCGCCAATCATGGCGTCGACGCCCAGAGTCTTAACTGGATTAATATCAAAATCGCTTTTCTTGCTGTAGAGAAAATTGAATTTGCCGTCCATATTGAGCAGCTGAGCAACTTTGTCTACAGGCGTAGCTAGCGAATGAGAATCACCAGCACTGTCTGTGATAACACCGACCAATCTGCCGTTTCTATCGACCTGCATACTGCCAGATTGACCAGGCAAGATACCTTGAGTGCTCGCCAAACGTTTGCCCAGAACATAGTCTGTAGCGTCTAGCTGCAACTCTTTAATGCCCGTGTCAAAAGCGCCCTGCAGACCTGCAAACGAGCTGCTACTACCCATTTTGAGAATATTTTCAAACTTAGTTTGGCCCAGAACTGTTCCGGCCGACATCACTTTCTCTTCATTCTTCAACCCAGGCGTACCTAAGGTGAAAATCGTTTCCCCGGTCAAATCTCTATTGGAACGATCCAACTCAATTGCCCTACTAGCATCAGGAGCCAAACCTTCAACTTTCAACAAGGCTAAGTCGTTGATATCGTCGTAGTTGGTAATGCGAGCATCAAGCAGTTCACCACTCGGCATTTCAACTTTTACCGAAGTCGAATTCTTAACCACATGCCCGGCTGTGACAATCTCATCGCCATTGCGCACGAAGAAGCCGCTACCAGCATCAGGCTGAGAGCCTCTTTCGGTTCGAATTTTGACAGATTTTCCTAAGAGATCTTTGTAGGCATCGAGCACAAGCCCTTTGCCGCAATATTCATTGTGCTCAACCTCGCCACCAGGCTTAACTTCGGGCACAATTTTACAAGAATCACTATCACCGACCATGATGCACCTGGCTAGGTTCTTATTTCATACCCTAATCATAGACAATAGCCACCCCACGGTCATTGGGGAAATTACGCTCTTACCAAAAGCGCCTACGAGCGCTGACATTATTGGCCAATTTTAAGCCTAGTCCAGTCAGGGCGGTCGCGACACCTTTTCCGTGGCTGCCTATGACAATTGCGCCTATCATCAGACCATCTCCCAAAACATTAATCGTTTCGCTCACTTTCTCAGCTTTCGTACCCGAGTAATAGGCCGCTGCTAGCGGCGTCAGATCATGAAAGCAAAGCTCGGCAGCCCCCAGTACGGCAGCACCCAGTCTTGCCGATTTGGCATAACCTGCCATTTTTGTCAGGCCAACGACTGCCACTTCTGATGACAAAACTGTAGCCTGAGTTCCCCAATGAAGCTGATGGGGAAGGAAACTCGCATAACTAGGAGCACTCGTTAGTCCAAGAGACTGTCGAATGGTCTCAACTGGGATAATTTGGTCAGTACCGCTGTTACCAGAAGACGTAATGCCCACCACTTCGCCATTTTTATCCACCACGGGACCACCGCTATTGCCAGGCTCAACATGCATTCTGGCCTCAATCAAGGGCAGAAGGTTGTTCCTTCCTGAAGTTTCAATGGGCACATAACCCATTTCGTTGGCCGGTCTTGAAGATACAAATTTTCCTGGAGCTATGTACACCTGTGGTGACTCATGAGGATGACCGAAGGCTGCGAGACTATCGCCTTCCCTAAGGTCTGAAGTCTTTTCTCTAAACTTTAGAGCGGGAAAATTGAGCTTGTCACCGGCAGGAGCCTCAACCTGTAAATAGGCTATGTCTAGACTTGGCTTTACGCTTACCACCTTGGCAATATAAGTCTTATTGTCAGCGGTGATAACTTTCATCGAATCCTGAAATTGCACACAGTGATAGGCCGTGCTTATTTTTCCATCCGCTTCGATGAAGAACCCACTGCCATGCGGCTCGTGGTCTTTGGTGTAAAGCTGCACGACAGCTGGCTTAGTCTTGGCATATAGTTTGGCCAGATCGCTGTTAGACTGAATCTCAGTGTCGCTGAATATACCGATCCGCTCCCCAAGCCGAGCTACAGGAATAGTAACGCTATCATTTTCAGAATGAATATCAAAATCACGCACTGAGAATAATCCGCAAGAGTGAACGTCGTTTGCCTCAGGCTAGAATGCAACAGGTGCTCAAATGGAGCAATGGTGATACTACGTGCCCATAGAACTGTGTGGCCAACGGTCTTTTAGATCTACAGAGGCCGCAAGCGATAACCCACTCTCGAAATATTTTCAATTACAGACTTAGAGAGGTCATCGCTTTCATCAACAACCTTACGAATACGTCTAATGGCCACTCTCAGACCTTCAGGGGTAGCATCAGAATCGTACTGCCAGACCCGCGACAAGAGAGTATCGACACCAAAAATCTCAGTGGGGTGGCGCATTAAAAATTCTAGCAAGGCAAAATCGCGGGGCAAAAGCCGCAATTCGGTTTCTCCGCGAGTAATGCGAAACTTAGTGGGGTCAAGGGTCAAATTGCCATGCCTTAGAACATTAGCCTGAGAAAGCGGTGGGCGCCTCAATAGCGAGCGAATGCGCGCTGCTAGCTCCTTCAGATTAAAGGGCTTGGTAACATAGTCATCAGCGCCAGAATCAAGCCCTTGCTCTTTCTCGGCAATTTCACCTTTGCCCGTGAGCATGATTACTGGTGTGTTTCCCCCAGCAGCCCTGAAATTCTTGAGAATATCGATGCCGGCCATACCGGGCAAATCCCAGTCGAGCACAATCACATCATACTCAGTCATTTTCAAGGTATCGTGACCATCAAGGCCGTCGTTGAAAGTCTCAACCGTGTGGCGCTCAGCGGTAAGACCATCGCCGATAGTCATTGCCAGGTCTACATCGTCTTCAACCAACAGTATCTTTGCCAAGGGTAGCCTATCTTTCAAGCAACACGGAGTATTTTACCCTATCTGTTTTACCCGGTAAGCCATTGGGGATAAGAGTCACATGCGCTTGCATCTCTCGCTAACATCCAAAGTTCTCATTTTTGTCTCTGTGCCGCTCTTGATTCAACTGGGCCTAATCGCCTCGCTTGCTTCTCTTCAGAGCCAGGCCGAACAAGCCTTGAGAGTCTCAACTCGAAGCGGAAAAATATCAGACGCTATTAACAAAATTACCAATGATGTTTTCGAAGTTGTCTCTATTTACGGCAATGAAAAATCATTGGAAGAAGTTAGTTTTGACACTCAGACGGCCCAGCAAATGATGGAGCGGATTCATGCAGACTACGACGTTCTTCGCGTAGTCACCCAGGACCAACCAGAAATCACAAAAGCTATAACCACCTCAGAAGAAGCTTCGAACCGCTGCATGAGGGTACTCAAAGACATCAAAACTTCTTTCGTCAAAACTGGTGGCGAAGGTCGAGACGAACGCAAAGCAATGTGGCACAAGCTGCGCGAAGAGATGAAAGGTATTCTCTACAACGAGCTGCTCAATATCGGCGATGAGCAGAAGCGACTCTCGCAAAAAGCACCAGAAGTACAAGCCCTATATCGTGAAAAAGCACAGTCAATCATGATTGTCATTGGTCTATTCGACTTAGGTCTAGGCCTAGCTTTAGCTCTATTTTTAACAAAGGGAATCACCACAAGACTGCACCGCGTCAGCGACAATACCTACAGACTAGCCAGCGGCATGCCACTGCACGAGGTAATGCACGGCAGTGATGAAATTGCCAGACTAGACCAAGTCTTTCATAAAATGGCCAATGAAATCAAAGAAGCATCGCGCAAAGAACGAGCAATTGTCGAAAATGCCCGCGACTTAATTTGCACTATCGATACCCAAGGACGCTTTCTGGCAGTCAATCAAGCGGCAGAGACATTGTTTGGCATCGAGCCACAGAATTTGCTCGGCAAACACTTCATCGACCTAGTAGTCGGTTCAGACACAAGCAAGGCCTTGGACTATCTAGAAAAACTCAAACAAGACGACAACCTTAATGCCACCCCCCTCGAAATTGAGATGCGCAGCAACACGGGTGCCACAGTAGAAACGCTGTGGTCTGCCCACTGGTCGGCCGAAGAAAACTCATACTTCTGCGTCATACATGACATGACCGATAGGCGAAAGGCCGAAAAGCTCAAACAAGAAGTAATGGCCATGATCACCCATGATCTGCGCACACCACTTTCAACTATCAATAACGTCCTAGATTTTTTCGAAAACGGAACATATGGAACATTTGACGCCAAAGGTCGCAACTATGTGTTGATGGCAAAGCGCAATGCTGATCGCATGGTTGCCCTAATCAATGATTTGCTCGACATCGAAAAAATAAAATCTGGCATGATGCAGCTTGAGATTGATACAGTCTCACTGAATCGTTGCTTCAGCGACTGCCAGGCCGCCAGCCTCGGCCTCGCCGAAGAAATGGGTGTAAAGCTAGAATTTGCACCCACTGACATAGCTATAGAGGCTGATGAGCAAAGACTCGACCGCGTGCTATCGAACCTCGTGGCCAACGCTATTAAATATTCTCCCAAAGGAGCAACTGTCAAAGTTAGCGCTGAGCAACAAAGAAACACCGTTGCTGTAAGAGTAGAGGATCAAGGGCCGGGCATACCTCCGGATATGCTCGAGGCAGTCTTCGAGCGCTTTCAACAAGTTGGCGGCAGCGCCAAATCAAAAGGTGGCTCTGGCCTCGGCCTTACTATATGTAAGGCAATAGTGGAAATGCACGGTGGCAAAATCTGGGTAGAAAGCCGCGGCCAAGGCAGCACATTCATTTTTACTCTGCCGACAAAGTAGTAATAAAGCCGAGACTAATAATACGGCCGAGACTAGTTATATGCCTGAGACTAGTTATAAGGCCGAAACATTCTAATCACAGTTCAGTAATAACTTTCTTCTAGATTTGTTCTCGTAGCGCAGGCCACAAAGGGTCAATCAACCCCCAAACCGATGAACCTGCAAATGAACCAAATTACTAGAGGTAGACAATCATGGTAAGAGTAAATAACTTGGCTGAAACCGATTCTTCAGACAACACCGCTGTCAAAGGTCTTGAAAATAAATCGCAGCAATCAGAAAAATTTGGCAACATCGCTGTAGATTCATGGAAAGACATGGAGAAAAATTACAAAGACAGCACAGGCAAATTCGGTAAAAACGGCTCTAGCAAAGACGGACTAACCAAAGAGGATCTGAGCAAAGATGGCCTAAGCAAAGATGGTCTCAGCAAAGATGGCCTAAGCAAAGATGGATTGAGCAAAGATGGATCAGCGCTGACTTTCGATGACCCCTTCAAGAAAGGCAAGAGCGACAGTTCATCAACACTGCAAGAAAAGAAAATGATGAGTGATGAAGACGCCATCAGAAACAAGAAAGAACAAGCGCTTGACGACGCTAACATGATTCAAAAGAAGAAAGAACTTGCTGCCGATGACGCTAATATGATCCAAAAGAAAAAGGAACTAGCTGACGGTGGACCAAAAGACCTAAGCTTTGACAAAGACTTCTATTTGCAAATGCTCTAATTCTGACCTGTTTGCAAAACTAAACAACAAACTAAACACAAAAAGAAGATCTCGCCCGCCAGCGAGGTCTTCCTTTTGTTCGAAATAAAATGGTTTCCATGGAAACCATTTTGAAATGGAAATGGAGCACATACACTTATGGCAACAGTTATAGATTTAGTTTTTGCCATCGCTATAACTGCAGGCACAGTTATACTAATTTTCTTCAAAATCGCTTTTGAGCTGTTCTACTAGGTCGCGAATACCCTTCCAGTTAGGGTCGCTAGCATCGATAGCTGTGACACGCTGTAAGCAGTCCTCAGCGGCACTGAAGTTCTCTTGGATTGCGTAGACACGGGATAAATGCAACCAACCATTGATGTAGTAAGGGTTGATTTGAACTGCTTTGACTAAAAGCTCCTGGGCCTTTTCCAGGCGCCCTCGTTTTATCAACAGCGAGCCAAGATTGCCGTAGGGCCATTCAAAATCAGGATAGTCTTTGACAAGATTCTCAAACATTCGTTGAGCCTCACTCTCGTTCACAAACATCTGATTGTAGCCCTGTATATTGAGCTGTTCAGCCATGAGCGGTACGGGATACCGCGGTATTTTCGAACGCAAAAAAGATCGACATTTAATCCCTACTGGGCCATCTCCATCTAGCTCTATGGCAGTAGTCAGTGCGTCGCGAGCCTGTTCTGTCCATCCTACCTGTTTGTAGCGCACAGCTAGCTGCCAGTACTCTTCTGCTGTCAAATCTTCTGGCAGTTCACGCGGCGGTGGCTCAGCTTGAGTCATGTCGGCCAAAGCTTGGCGCAATTTTTGCACATACTCTTGCGCTTCATCCTCAGACAATCCAATTGAAAGTAACTGTTCTTTCATTGCCGTAAGCGGCTCATCGTTATCCGAATCATCACCAGAACCAGAATCTTGCCCAGAATCTTGCCCAGAGCTCCGTCCAGAATCTCTGTCAGAATTTTTTCGAGAGTCTTGGCCAGAGCCTTGACCCAAACCTTGCCTCAAGTCTGCACCGGTACCGAGCTTATCATTCTTATCAACGGCCTCAATGGTCAATTGCTGCAAAAGCTTGAGCAACGCCTGGGCGAAGTTAGCACCAGCTTGGTGACCCAATACATACTGGTCATGAGGACCTACTACCAAACTCTTTTCACTTTCACCAATTCCACTAGCATTTGCACCGGCATCATTAGAACTTGCTCCGGCATCACTAGCACTTGCTCCGGCATCATTGCCACCCGAAGCACTATCGCTAGCTGGCGAACCCTGATTAGACGCCTCTGGTTCATCGCTCAACATCGACTCTCGCAGACCTGCCGCCTGCAACTTCTGATCGTTTTCCGACAAACGAGAAAAGGCCTTGGCTGCATGATTGTGGCGGCCCATTAAAGTGTACAGCGCAATCAAGCGTTGATATTCCCGAGCACTAAGCCCTTCAGGCACTTCTTCAGGGGGCTGACTCATGCAAAAGAATCCTTGTTGGACTTTGTAGGGCCAAAGTAGGGCCAAAGTAGTGGCTAATGGCGACCAATTCTCAAACCGTGCATTGCACTGTGAATCGAACTTGCAGGTAGAGGTGACATTTGCCCACTACTAGCATTTACCCGATCTACCAAAGACCAATACAAAGGCTCACCTGATCTTTGTGGTTGTGCCGCATCAGTGCGCTTTACATGGTTTAAAACGGGATCGCCTTTGAAGAAATCAGTACCCACTTCGTAGAGTGCCCTGGCGCCTACCAGGCCGTAGCCAACCATCCGAGTCTTAGGAATTAAGCTAAGCACGCCACCGGTAACGGCAGCTGCGTCAATTGCTGCGTCTTTAATATAGTCACTACGCCTGCCGTAGAGGTCGCTGCTTGTAGCCAACTTCAAATCGTTGTAAAGATCAACAGAGTAGGCCGCGCCAAGCAGCGGGGCAGCTAGCGGTCTGAATTTGTAGCCAAGACCCAACAATGCAGCATCTTTGCCCACAGTGAGCAGTGGATTGCGATCAAAATTAGTCTGTGTTTCGTAGTTGAAAGAAAAGCGGCTATTAGGGTTATTAAGCAAAGAGACAACATTTTCGGAAGGCACAAGAAAAGCCTGACCGGGTCTCTCTGGCGAAATATTGGTGGCAACACCAATGGCCTCACCTTTAGCATTTTGCACTACACCGCCAGAACTACCATGGTCAATTTGGAGCGTGGCATCCACTCTAGAGGCTGCCAAATACTTCTCGGCCTCGCCAATATAAGCTTGGACAAAAGCATCTTTTCCGTAGAGAACCGGAACAACATTGCGCCATTGGTCGGCTTCATACTTCGGTATCACCCCGCCGTAGGTGCCCATACCCCTAAAGGCACCCTCAGAGACCTGTGCTTGCTCAACACCATTAGGGTGGCCAACGGCAAATAACTTTGAGTACGGCTTAAGCTCAGTTGTCGAGCCAAACTTAACCGCCCGCGAGCTGTCGGCGTTCATGCCATCAACTTGTAGCAGAGCCAGGTCGCTAAACTCATCAACCTTAGTGACGCGGGCCTTAAAATGCTCTCCGCTTGGGGTGGTGATATCAATTGAGCGCGCGTTGCCTATGACGTGTAGGTTGGTGACAACTTCATTGCCAGAACCAACGATAAAACCGCTACCAGTGCCGCGAGGGCCTTCAACATTGCTAGTGGTAATGCGCACAGTAGCTTGTTTGGCATGCTCAACCGCCGCATCTGAGATAACTTCATCGGCCAGCTTCTCACCGCTCAACTTGGCCGCCATATCGTGGATATGGCCTGTAATCTCACCCGTCTTCAATTGTAGGCGGTCGTCTACCATTGGGCACTCTTGAGTCTTTAGTCGTTGGTTTGTGGTCTCTTGTTTCTTGTTTCTGGTCTCTGGCCGTAAGTCTTTAAACTTTAGTCTTTGACCTTGAGTCATTAATCTCTGCGCGCGTTCATGGTAGTGGCAAACAATCTCCAAGTCAGTGGGGAAAATACGAAAGAATTTAAACTCTCACGTCTTTTTCACCTTCTCTTTCATAAAGTAATCTCAGCATCCACCCCTGCGCCACTACTCTGGAATGGAGAAAACGAATGTCAATCAGCGCACCCTTAGAAAGCCCTGCCTTATCTTATGCTCCGGCTGTGAGCGCTCCACCACTAAGCACATCTTCACACGGCACGCCTGCACCAAGCACAAATGAAAGCTGGAACAACTTCAAGCTTCCCCAAGAATTTCTCTCCAATTTGCGCACATTTGCCAACCCTAGTGAAACTGAAGAATTTACCCCTAGACCAGCCAGAGCCACTGAAGCTACAACCGTCTTTGGCCCCGAAGCCAAAATCGCCAGCAAATCAGGCGACCACTTACTAATTCGCGGCAACGATCAACTCGACGCCATCAACAAACACTTAGATGCCGTGCCATTGAACAGAGTAATCAGCGGTGATCTGGTTGTATTAACAGGTCGCCCTGGCCGACGCGAACAATGGGGCATTGTCACCCAGGGAAAAGATGGTCAACTTTTTGTTCACCATACTGACAGCCGCTACTGGTCAAAAACTTCTCTGACAGAGTTAGCAGAGGGCTCTCGTTTGCTAGAAGCTTATCGCCCTCAAGCTAAGCTCTAGGATTTTTATCACCAAAGCTATAGGATAGTGGAAAGCTAATTGAGGCTGTCACTATGCAGACCAGGCAACTCACAACGGCAACCTGGCTTGCTTCGTGCGACCTCTTTCAATTTAAAATCAGGGCATGCGCCAAAGGCCTGCCTACAGCCTTACTTGGCTCTTTAGCAGTGATGCTTAGCTCGTCTGTACTCTCGCCAGCTATGGCAGAGAGCCAACAGCAACAACAGCAACAAAGTGCAGCGATAAAAAAACAGGCTAGCTATCGGGTGCTAGAATGCCCGGAAAAATTCTCAATTGGCAAACTGTATGTATTGAACAATCTCGACCTAACAACTCCAGAAATCAATACAAACAAAGCAGTTCGTGAGGACGCACAAGGACAAGTCAGAATCACACAGAAAGGCTATTCGTTCTTGCTCGGAAACTACGCCTTGGGTGAAAGTCTCCAGCCCCTGCAAAAATTGAAAGGAGCCGACTTACAGGTCTTAAGACTAAACAAACTCACTTTCAATCAATCGGATCTTCAGTACCTGACCGGACTTACAGGTCTCCAAAGAATTGAACTAGACTCGACTGACGTGGACGATAAAAGTCTAAAAATACTAGCCAAATTACCCAATCTAGTTTTCATAAGCATGACGCGATCGCTTGTTACCGGTAAGAGCTTAGCCGATTTAGCACCATTAAAAAAGCTGACAGTTCTGCAACTTGGTCACAATGCTCTATGCGATGGAAATCTCAAGGGAGTGGCCGTTATTACAAGCCTAAAGGCCCTTCGAAGTCAGGCATGCCAGCTGCGCGACAAAGATTTAGAACCAATCGGTCTACTGAAAGGCTTAGAGTCTCTGACTGTGCACGAAAACAAATCGCTCACAGACAAAGGCATAAGATACTTGGCTAAAATGCCGAACCTACACTATCTAGACATCGGCCAAACCAGCATCACAGCTAGTGGCATAAAATCCCTAAAGAATTGCCCATTGACTACGATTCGAATTGAGATTGGACAATTCAAAAAAGAAGAAATAGCACAACTAAAAAAGGTTTTCCCAAAAGCGCATATAGCAGTAGAAAACTCCGGAAACCGCATGGATCCCACATTGTTCGCTCCATTACACTGACGATTTGTCGTCATTCTGACTATCGCAGGATAAGTCGCTATGAGAAATTGGCCAATTGCAAATGCACTAAATATTCTCAAGAAGCCAAAGGTAAAGTACAAATCAGAGATAAAGGCTGGGCTGTACTGACTGGAGGATATCAGCTAGCGGAAAACATGAGTGTCTTAAAAAGTCTGCGGCCTGACGATGTGCAAGTGCTTGATATGTACCGAACCGACGTCGAAGACAAAGACATACAAAACATCTCCGGTCTAACTGGCCTAGTTGGACTGCAACTAGATGAAACCGAAGTTGGTGACGAGAGCCTGAAAACATTCTGCCATCTGCCTAACTTGAAATTCCTCAGTCTTTCTAGCACCCAACTTACTGGCTCTAGCCTAGCTAGCCTGGTAGCACTGAAGAACCTAAGAAGACTAGAGCTGGGCCACAATGTTCTAAAGAAAGAGTACTTAAGCGACCTAATCAAACTCAGGCAAGTAGAGAGACTTGGGCTACAAGGCTGTCACATAACCGACAAAGATTTAGAGACCATTTGTAGGCTGGACAATTTGAGCTGCTTACTATTGCTCGAAAATCCTCAAATAACAGACCTGGGCCTGAAAAAAATTGCTTCTCTAAAAAAACTCATGGTGCTCGAAATCACTCATGCCCGAATCACACCAAATGGCCTAAAAGTGCTTGTGGACCTACCAATTAAGCATCTAATCATCAGCAAAAGACAATTTACTCCATCGCAAATAGAGCGCATCAAAAAAATGCTTCCCAAAGCAGAAATTGCAGTCCGCGACAATTCCAATCGCATGGATCCAGAATTGTTTAGGCCTCTGCACTAAGTAAGCCAAGTTTTTTAGGTTTATAGAGTTAAGGGTATCGGCGAAGAATATCAATAATGATGTGGCTCTCTTTTTTCTAAAAATAAATGGTTTCCATGGAAACCATTTATTTTTAGAAAAGTAGACCTAAGCTTCTCGACCCAAGTCAACCAATTTCAGTGACTCTAGTTAGAGGCGCTGCCCACGGCCTCCACGTACCACTTTCCGTTTTGAACTCGCAAAGTATAGAGCCAATCAGAATTGTAACCAGCAAGCCTAAGCATTTTCACTCTTACTTTAACCAGGTCGCCCTGTCGCGGACTAACAGAAAAATCGCTATCAGGTGGTGATGTACTGAGCCAATGGTGACGCGATACTGAAGTAATATAGGCAGACTGCTTATTGCCAAACTTGGCCTTGTAGGCCGGCGCCAGGTCATCCCAGGCTATGTCAAACTCTTTGTATGCGATGGCGCGAAAATGATATTTCAGAAACTCACTGGCTGTGGTATCGCGCACAGACCTAATTCTATCCATTGATGAACTAGATGAATTACTAGACGAACTAAATGAATCGGTAACACGAGGGCTGCTTGTTGTCGCCGACACTGGGGTTGCCACAGTCTTTGGTGCCGGAGTGCTAATAGCAATAACTTCTGGACGTTTGATCGTTTCAGACGCAACTTTCGGCTTGTTCGCCAACTTCTGATTACTCAAGGCCGCTTCGAAATCAGGCAGACCCGGGCGCGGCCGCACAGGCTGGCAAGCAATAACTAGATCTTTGCCTGTCCATTTACTTGACTCTAGAACTGGCGTCTGCAGCACACCACGCTCTTGCACTACCTCTTGCTGCACTTTATCTTTAACAAAACTGAAGACATCAGAAACATCACTAGAGTTGCCTTGCTTTTGCAGGCCTTCAATTAAACTTCTAGTAAAAACAGAATTGGGATATTGCTTAGACTCCCACGAGGTCTGGTTCTTATCGCTTGAACAAATTACCAACTGCCCTGAGCCCTGGGCAATTGTGGCAGCATCAGCATTGGCTTGGCGCACAATGCCTTTACTTTCACTGGCACCACCAGCGTGGCAAGTGTCTAGAACTACCAAAACGCGGTCGCTATGCACTCTTTCACGAATGGTATCAGCCAGATGCTGCATTGGAATTCCAGTAGTAAAAAGCTTTGTTGGATTAGTATCGTGAGCAACAACATAGTTGACGCCCCGAATATCGGCGTCAGACGAGCTGCCATGGCTAGAAATGAAAATCACGACAAGGTCATCAGGCAGAGCTGCACGCGGTAGCCAACTATCGCCGAGTTGATCGAGAATATTCTCTTTAGTGGCCCTTTCGTTGAGTAAAAGCTTGACGTGATCTTTGGCAAAGTTGCCTTTGCTAATCAAATAATTGTAGAAATCTTGGGCATCTTTGGCTGGATAGCGCAGATTCAAACTTGGGTCAGAAAATTTACTAATGCCAACCACCAAGGCCCACTTATCAGTCACTGGCCGATTGGTGCCAGGTCTTTCACTACTTGCAGGATCTGCAGCTCCGGCAGCCCACGCCGCAGAATTCCATGAGTTAGAGGGCCATGCGACAGGCCCAGACACAGCCAGCAAGACCGCGGCAGGGCCACACACAGTCAGCAAGACCGCCAGCTTCATGGCAGAAGCCGCAACCCTAGTATTTTTGGCATTTTTGAGCTTAACCAACGAAAAACCTAGACGTGCCAATTTAGTTGTGCACCCTCCACGAAACTGTAATATAGAATTCCACATCTAGACTCAGGTGAAACCGTCAATATATGTCACCAGAAATGTCACCCAAAATGTCAACAGCACCCTTGATTAAAACCGACAGACTATTGCTGCGCCGCTGGAGAGAAGCCGACCTGCATCCCTTTGCCGAACTCAATCAAGATGAACTGGTGATGGAACACTTTCCGCAAACGCTTAGCCATGAAGACAGCAATGCCATGGTAGAGCGCATAGAAAAGGCGTTTGAAGAAAATGGTTTTGGGCTATACGCTGTTGAGCTAAACGCCAACGAAGAATTTATCGGCTTTGTTGGCTTGTCTGTGCCGCGCTTTGAAGCATCATTTACGCCCTGTGTGGAAATCGGCTGGAGACTGGCCCACAAGCACTGGGGTTACGGCTATGCCCCCGAGGCAGCGGAAGCCGTTTTAGCTGACGGGTTTAATCGAGTTGGCTTGAAAGAAATAGTCTCATTCACCGCCACCTGCAACAAAAATTCAATGCGCGTCATGGAAAAAATCGGCATGACTCGCAAACCAGAAGATGACTTTTTGCATCCATCTTTGGCCGACAATCATCCACTCAAGCCGCATGTGCTCTATCGTAAAGATAGAGGCTAATAATGACAGATCGTCCTGGCGGTTTCTCCAGCAATCCACCTTGGTGGTTCAAGACATTGTCTTGGACAATGCCGATTTCGTCGGTAATCATTGTTGGTTGTTTCTTGATGACGCTCAGTTATTGCCTGAATATGCTGGGCTATCCACTAGCCGCCTTTATCGCCAGTGGCTCTCTAATATTGCTACTCTTTATTTTCCCTGTACTGTTTTACATACACGCGATCGCCTTCAGCAATTGGTACAGGAAAAACGTCGTAGCTCTAATCTGCGTCAACATCCTCTTGATCATGTCACTGGGTACAACGCAGGGAGGGCTGTCAAACATTGCTTGGCACGTCTGCGGCATGCCCATTCACTGCACGCTAAAAGAGGCAGAGAGTTGCTCAGAAGGAATGTTTCTACCAAACCGCTGTGGCAAAGAATTGAACAGTCGGGCGAGTGCAGTCTTAAGGCGCATGTATGAAAAGCCACTGTGCAATCAAGTCAACCCGGCCTTCGTCTGTCGATTGCTTGCCATCGACCTTAACTGCGCTCCGATTTGTTATCGCATAGAAAGGACAAGCAATGGTGGCGAACTTTACTTCAGCAGACTTGATCACGAGCCGTTTACAGCTTACCCACAGAAGCAAAGCAACTCAGTTGAAGCCGGCACCACCAACAAGATTTTGATGATGTCACCAGCACAAATGCTAGAGCTTTCCAAAAATCTTACCCGTGCTAAACACTTCTACAGCCAAAACAAGTTTCGCACGGTCGAATACAGTGAAATTCAAAAGCAATACCTATTGGAGTTTCAAGTGGAAGGCAAACACTATTACTACAGCTTCCATGAAAACAATCGATGGCAATATGACCCGAAACCCACAAAGCTAGAACCAGAGTTCATCGTGAAAATCAGAGAGATTTGCGAAGACGTCGTTAGGTCAAAGTAATCGCAGTATTCACAAAGCATCGAGAAATTTGCGCATGGCCTTCAAATACATTTGAGCGTCAGTGACTGCTACATAGCAATGTGCTGAATCGGGCATGAATAGTGACGTTGCAGGGGCAGAAGCAATCTTTGTCGGTAAATACTTTTACTACGGCTTCCTGGAAGACCAACCGCGACGCTCAGACGCGAGAGCCGCAAAGCTAGAGCCAGCCTTCATCAAGGATATTCGCATTGATATGCGTTGACGTCAAAATTATCTTGTCGAACTTTGATTCTATTATTAGTCTGCCCACCGAGGATCAATTGGAGATTTTCTAAATACTTTGTATCCGAGCCTATCTTTCACTTCAGATCTAAATTTTTCGAACTCAATTTCATTGTCTATAGAATCCATTATTGACTTTGTAAGTTGAATTCTAACTAAGTCATCATTAAGCCACTCTATCTCGTAAGCTCCGCAGGAATCGATAGCTTCCTTGCCGATTATACTCACGTAGGGGTGACCAAGATACGTGCACCAATAGACGTTGGGGATCCCCCCGTTAAGGTGAACAGGAAAAATACTGAGACCCAAGAAAGAATCTTTTTTACTACGAGTATAGGAACCGATTGCTTTGCCGCTTAAATATTCGTGATTGTTCGGTACATGCACATACCCAAACTTTGCATAGTTTGCCACAGCTACTTTAGAGATAAACTCGACACCCGAATCTTCTCCATTCTTGACTAACTCGCCCTGAAATGTGCAGCCTGAATCTAAGCGGTCCGAAAGACGAAAAGCATCTGGAATTGAAATACTGGAATCGAACCGTGGTATGCCACCATTTTCAAAAAATACCAGCCCTTTCCAACACGACTTTATCTCAGGCAAGCGCGTTATATCGAGCTTCCGGCGAAATGGCTCAATGACGCCATATCGAACAGGAAAAGACTCAGGAGAGCAATCCTTCCAAAGCTCGAAGAACCGTTCAACTACATCCCAGTCATTGAATGACAACACGGTTACAAAACCAGAACTGATAATTGGTTTATTTCCAAGACTCAAAATTGTTCTCACATTCGAACTAACGCGAGTTTAGAGCATAATACAAGCTCCACGGAGCAGTTGCACCACTCCTGCATTGGTTTCCCAAATACCTCCATCAGTTCGCCGAAGCTAGAGGCTACTTTAATCAAATACTCTGGCCCAAGTGAGCCACCCGGGCAGACCACGGTTGTTTTCCATAGGTCACTGGATTCGTCTGAAATAATCGTTACCTCCACAGCGCAACCAAATTATAGTGTTAGCAAGTAAAAGGGAGAAGTCTAGATGTAGTTTCGTTGAACGGGAGCCATTTCTACAAGGGCATGACCATACGAAGGAATAGAAGTGCCGGAAGTATTTGCAGCAAGTTCTAATTCTCTCAAGATTGAACGGAGCTTTTCTTGAAATTGTTCAAACAAAAGAGCCGCATCTTCAGAGCTCTCTTGCGAAGATAAGATGATCACATCAAGGTCAGCTTTGGCGGCGGTAATTTCTGCTGTTATGCGAATCTGTTGGCTGTCTGGGATATTTTCTAGTGCGCTCAGAGTTGGCATGTACCATTCAAATTTCTTGCTGTTTTCTTGCTCTTCCATTTGTTTGTAATTCTCAGAGGCCGCTATTCGCTTCTGCTCAGCCTCCTGGGTTTTTCCTTCTTGCCAAAGCTTGTAGAGATCGAGGGCGAGCCTACGGCCGCTGACAACTATATTTACAATCCGCAGTGTGTCTAAGTTCATACTAGTCTGATCCCATTTTGATTTTCTTATCCGCTATCTACGGAGCCCTGCCAAGCCTAAGTCGGCCGCTCATCATGAACCGGCATCGTCGCAAGCTGCAAGGATTTGGCTACGCAGACTTTGCCTAAAGATAGCAGTCAATGGAAATTGACGTCTGGAATCCTTAAACGAGTCAGCAAGACATTTCAAATATAAGATATTGTCCCCCATCGAGTTAGCGAATGGAAGAGTCTCATGGATTAAGCAGACGTCAAACCGTAAGTAAAATAAGCAGTCGAAAAAAGCATTCCAATTACGTCCAAAGTAGCCAGGAAACGCTAGACCGTCGGCAAAATCATCCCAAAACTTCTCAATGTCTTGGTATTGATGGTCAATAGTCAGGCACCGCGTTTTTGAAAGGTCCAAATGGTCTTCGCAACCGTCAAACGAAAGGTACTTCATGAAGTCGAGTTCGTTCTTCAAGTTATCTCTCCGCTGAATATGAACCCATGCATTGTAGTCAAATAGTGCTTCTAATGGCAATGCCCAGCCTACGCATCTCTATCTCCGCATTCCGATATCGAGATTCACAAATCACCGAGAAATTTGCGCATAGCTTTCAAATACATTTGAGCGTCAGTGACTGCTACATAACAATGAGCTGAATCAGGCATGAATATTGACGTTGCCGGTGCTGAAGCAATCTTGCCCAGAGTCACTCCTTGCCTTGGCGAACAAGTAATATCTTGTCCTTTGGTGAGAATGAGCAGCGGTGGGTGCTTTCCTCTTACAAAAACAGAATTATCGTAGCGCGGCTCAGAAAACATCTGAGTGGGATAGACGTTAAGAAGCGGTATCCACTCTTTCAGCGTGACTTCGGGAGAGATAAATGGTGAGTCTAAAATCACGCCATCAACAGGCACTCTAGCTGCCACATACGCAGACACCCCGGTGCCCATCGACATTCCGTAGAGCACAATAGGCGTGGCCAATGACTGACGCACAAACTCGTAAGCTGAAAGCCCGTCGTTTCCAAGCTTCTTGTAACTTGCCGTTCCTTCGCTGTGACCAAAGCCTTCATAGTCATAGAAAAAGATGTTATAGCCCATTTCCAAAACAGTCAAAGCCGGCTTGCAGTTTATGTAGTTTGTAAGGTTGTATGAATTGCTGGGATTCATAATCACTGTGCCTTTGGCCGTGCCAACCTTAGTATGAAAGTAGACACCGTGCAACAGTATTGGCGGGCCTGAATTATTCAAAACCGGAAAGAACATATGCTCGCCGACACAATCACCCATGATCATAGGCTTGTACTCATCGGAAAAATCTTTGAAAGGATGAACAGCTAAGAACTCGTATAGCGGCTCGTTTAAGGCCGGGCAAAAAGCGGCATAAATGACCGCGACGAAAATAAAAAAGGCGACCCACAATTTCCGGCCGTAGGCTGCTTTCTTTATTGACTTAGGTTTGCGAAAGGTTGTGAGCATACTTATCTAGCCTAGATTTTGACAGCCAAATGAACTACCCCAACCAATCACTTAATGAAGTGTTGGTTCCGGTTCAACTCCTTTAGAACTTTGATTTGATCCTGCGGATAGAAGCTGCGGTCCTTTGGCACAACTAAACCAGCCTCTTGTGCAATATACAAAACGAAAGAAACACAGTCATGGCTGCCTGCTTTGAAGTTAGCAGTGTTCCAGCGATCTCGCACAATCAAAGTATGGTTATATGTTTCAGGGCTCACCACAACCGTCAAACTGTCAAGGTTCCGCTGATTGTACATCAAAGCATTTTGATGCAGCATACCTGGAACAGTTGTAAAAACTGAGAATACTTGATCATTGAACTTTTGCGGTATGTAGCCCACAGAGCCTGAAGCCGGCGGCAATGCATCGGCCCGCTCTGTCCAATTGACATAAGCATGACCGGGAAACCCCACAGGATTACTAGCCAAGCCAGAACAAAAGGAAATATAACGAGCAGGCTGCAACTGATCTTGTCGCAAATCAACAGTCAGTTTTGGCGAAACCGGAATACGGTACCAAACAGCCCACCATGAAGTGTATGCAAGTAGAAAGCAAAATATTAGCGCTCCAGTTTTGCCAATTTTGCTAACGCCAAAAGGCATCACAGTCTTTCTAAATATCAATAGTCGAACCTGATTCGCTTAGCTTGCTGGTCAACGGTGTATCCACGATTGAAAACCTTAGGGCCGATCAGCGGGTGAGACAGCCCACTTGCGTAATCAACCGGCAAGCCAATTTTAATCATGTGGCCAACCTCCACACGATCCGCCATACCGCGTCCATAGCCTTGACTAGTGACAGCCAAATATCTGTTCATTGAGGGATGAATGACAAGCCCTTCAGCACCACACCCCGTATCAAAACAAGCTTTAATTGGATGGCCATTGACCAAAATCTCAACCATCATGTTGTTCCCTAACTTTTCAAAAGGCAGAGAGAATTTATCGTTTCTATCAGCCTTTGCCATAACAGCAACACTACGGCTGGTGGCAGCCGTTTGTTCATCACCTTCAAACGGTGCCTTGGTCAGGCGCAAATAATAATCATCAACTTGGTATGAATACTCTTTGAAGAAATTTTGGCCAATAACGCTGCAATTGGGCTCAGATATAAAACAAGTATCAATCCGGCGAGTAATGTCCTGGATAGAGATCTCGGTTTCAACCATTCGTCCCGGGATGACACCATAAACTCGATGAACAGCAATGACTCTTCCGTTCTTTAGTTGCTCTTTCGAAACCAAGCCAGGGAAATCTACAACACTTAGAAAACAGACCTCTGCACCAGTGTCAAACACGACCCGACAATACTGCCCATTGATCTTTGCCCGCACCCACAAATGACCATTAGCGCGCTCGAGCGGAATTCTGGTCTTCTCCGGCAACTTTGCCCATTCAGCCTTTGTCAGAGGTCTTCGAAGCTTCGATAGATTATCCAAAATTTTTGCAGCAAGAGCTGAACTAGCCTTATCTCTCTCAGCGTCAGCAGTCTTTCCTGTCGGGCTCTGCGAAGCCGCTGCCCCCGCTCCACCTAAATAGCTGGACGCTTGCTTAGCCTCGGCAGAATTTGGCCATATTTGAATCAAGCGTTCAAAGATAACTTTGGCATGAGACGTATGGCCAAGCTGGATGTAACAAAGACCTAAGTAATAGTGCGCTGTCGCTCCTTGCTTTGAATCAGCCAGGGCGCGAAAGGCTAATGAGGCTGCTTGATAGTCTTTCTTCTGAAAGAGAGCAATAGCTTTGGTCATAGCATCTTGAGCAAAGACAGCTCCGCTAGAAAGCAAGAGAGTCAGCGCCAGAGCACAGGTCACTGCCCCTGAGCGCTTGAGCTTTCGGCATACATTTTGGGAAATACCAGGAAAATTAGCCAATTGAGCCGCCGTAAATTGGGATATATTCTTCTGCTTCAAATTGTCTACTATTGTACGGGGGATTCTCATTGTACACCGCTCTCTACAGGCCGATACAATGTACCAGACGAAGGTGGTGCACTTGCTCCCTCCTCAAAGTGAATTTTGCGTAGGTACTCACCATAGTTGTCTTCAACAGACCTGGGGGCAAGGCGGTGACCGCGAACTGCCACTTTGGCCTTCAGACCCACATTGACTTCATCTTTGGGGTGCAGGACTAAATCACTGATGGCATCAATAACAATATCGGGCTCGTGCATCGCACCCGGATTAATCTTATGCCCCGTGTAGTTAGCACCGTTGGTCCAAAACGGCGTATTAGTTGGCAAAGGATTGACTGTGCAAACATGAATATCTTTGAGCTTATCGGCCTTAAGCTCGGCTCGCAAAGCGTCATCAAAACCAACCACACCAAACTTGGTGGCACTGTAAGTGGCGTAATAAGCTATAGGAATTTTTCCCGCCATCGATGCCACGTTGATAAGAGTACCGTGGCCCTGCTTTTTAAACTGGCTGACGGCAAAGTGGCTGCCGTTCACAACTCCAGTCAAATTAATATCAATCATACGCGCTTGATCAGCTAAAGGAATATCAGTAAAGCGCCCGAAAGCACCGACTCCAGCATTGTTTATCCAAACATCTATATGTTTAAATCGAGCCAGCGCTGCTTCAGACAATGCCTTCACTTGCTCAGCCTTACTAACATCAGTGGCCACCACCAGAGTATTCGGCCCACACTCTGCCGCAATCTTGTCTAGCACATCGCCCCGGCGAGCAGCCAAGACGACGTTTGCGCCCCGGGCAGCAAAGGCACGGGCCGCGCCTTCACCAAAGCCGCTAGAAGCCCCTGTAATGACGATTGTTTTGCCCGAGAGGTCCCTCTTAGCGGCCTTGGCCTGCCCCTTGGCTTGAACTTTGACTTGAGCCTTTTCTTTGACGCTGTCACTCGCAGATTTAGCTGTAGCTGCATTAGGCCAAAGCAAATAACCAGCCGCGAGAACGGCTGCCAAAATAACAGCAGAAGTAGGTATCCGAGTCGATGTCTTTACGAAAGTAGACGTGTTCAATAAATCTCCCTGGCCAGTCGAACAGCAAACCTAGACTATTGCCCGAAGCGTCTATCATAACCCCTCGACCCAAACAGTTAGCCAACTGTTTGCTCGCATCCGATTGCGACCAATTTAACAAATAGAATCGGAACTAGTGACCTGAGACTAGCAACCCGAAACTAGTAACCCGGGACTAGTAACCCGGGACTCTTAGTCTGAAAATTTTGGCGCCCGACCTAACTATTAATAAGCAACGAGGCAAATAAGTGACCAAATCTCGATTGAAATTTGTCTGCATATCAGTTGCACTAATTACTTCAGCCATATTTGGCTCATCTTTCGCAGCCGTCTATTTAACACTTTCACCAAAGGAACTAGCACCTTATCTGCTCTTTCCGCAAAAGATAAGCAACAGTTACAAAGATATCTACCTTAAACCATTCGGAGTCGCTGGCGAGAAAGTGACCATTCCAATTACAACGGGAGGTCATCTTAGCGGCTTCTACTTTCCTAGGCCATCGGCACCGTATACAGTGCTTGTTAGCCATGGCCAAGGCCAAATGTCAAATCAAATTGGCCTCGCCCATGCAGCACTGGCCAGCAATCTCAACGTGCTCATTTACGACTATCAAGGCTATGGCGAGAGCACTGGCAAGCCCAGTACAGCCAACGTGCTTAGCGATGGCATAGCGGCATTCGACTATCTTGTACACAAGAAAAAGCTCAAACCAAATCAAATTATTTCGATGGGCAGCTCAATGGGAACAGGCATTGCCGCCAATACCGCCGTAAACCGAGATTGTGCCGCAGTGCTTTTAGTTGCACCCTATGCCAGTCTAGCGCAGGCCGCTTGCGACAACGTCAGCTTTTTCAAAATCTATCCCTCTTTTCTATTTCCCCAACCTGACCTGACGTGCATGCCACTGATGGTGAGCAACAACCGGCCAGTGGTTATAATTCATGGCGCTCTAGACCAAAGAATTCCCGTAACCCACAGTAGACAATTGGCAGCAGCGTATAAACTAAATCACCAACCGAAAGACCAAGTAAAAGCTCATGCGCTAGGTCAGCCAAACAAGCAAGACCAGGACCAGAACTTCCGCTATGTCGAGCTTGCCAACTGCCATCATGGCGATATTGCACTCAACATACTCACAGAAGAACTGAATGGCATAGTTACCCGACTAGAAACATCGAAGAAAACGCTCTTATCAACAAAATAGGCGACGGCCCAAAAATCACGGAGCTTCTATTTTTCTCGGCTTGCCATCTCTATCTAACGATATCGAGAGATCAGGCAAAGTTATGCCGCTAAGCACGGGCTTGCCGTCGACAAATGAAGACCATGCTGTCACAGACTTATCGCCACACTTATAAGTTGTATTGCTCATAACTGGTGTCGGCACAGGGTTATCGGAATCTAAGCGCAACACTTCACTGCGCGGCCCTTCAGTTAAAACAAGAGTGTTAGCAATACCGCGCTGTTGCTGCACGACCGCCTCAGCACCAGGCACAGACTGATCTTGAATAAAGACTTTAGTGTACTTATGCGCAGCCTCCAGCTCCTTCGCTACCGCTGGCGCTTCTTTCATCAATTTACTGCCCACAATGTGACTGCCATTAATTTCCTGGAGAATTCCCACAAGAGCATTGGCATCAGCGAGTTTTGACTCTTCGCTTAGCCCCTTCACAGCAGCTTCAATGCGGTCGCAATCTGACATTGTGAGTAAACCTCAAAGAAATCGCAGGTCTAGATTAGCCGCCGCCAGCCACACGGGCAATACGTAATTTCAACCGCTTGGGCAAAAACACGACAATAATCGAAAAAGCAGCCAACCTGCCATTTGCTCTTTTTTAGAATAAAAATGGTTTCCATGGAAACCATTTTAAAAGACAAACTAACTACCTAGCTTTACCGCGTGCAAATCAAAGCGCTTCCTGGCCTCTGCCACTCTCTCGGTCTCACCAAGCTCCACCAACTTACTCAAATACCAGCGCAGAGCCCTAACAACATTTGGGTGCTTTTGGCCAAGCTGATACTGCATAGCGAAAATGCCATCCTCACCCTGGGTCATGAGATCTTCAATACCTTCTTGCTGACAAACGCTGTAAATCATACTGGCTCGCATGTATTCAGCGTTTCCAGAACCAAGAGTGAGCTCCAGCAGCTCCATAGAAGAGAACAACAAATCTCTTGCATCGGTGAGCTTGCCATCAGCTGCGTACATAACGGCCAGGTCGCTCATAACATAAGCTAGCTGCACAGCACCGTCTCCATCTAACTCTTCGAGAATTTGCATGGCTTGACGCAATTCTCGTTCGCAACTGGCATGATCGCCCAGCTCCAAATAAACTTGAGCATGAAAGCGCAATGCCACAGCATAAAGCTCTCTCAAGGCCGGCTCGCTAGCGCCGGAGAGAGCGTGCATTGCTTGATCTAAGTGTTTCTGCGCCTCACTCAACTTCGCAGTGGCGATATACAAAGCTCCAAGACCCACGTGACAAGCGTTAACGGCGAATTCGTGTTCTTTCAGTAATTTGCCCTGCTCTATGGCCCTAAACAAAAGGGTTTCGCACTGGCGAAACTCGCCTTGTTGATAGGCGCCTTTAGCCGCACTGATACGCGACTTCCACAATTTTGTTGGGTGGTCAGTCGATACCATTGCGTCAGTAAGGCGTTTTTGAGACATGAATTGAACCTTCAAGTGGCTAACAATCAAGACCCACGAGGTAGTAAAGATACCAGAAGTTATCTCTATTTATCATTACAACGAGCTAACTGTGAGGAATCGTGATCATTTATCAGGCTTCAAATTGAATTTCCCTCGTTCGCTCGCCCTGAATCGCAAGCGGGGCGTAGTCAAAAGCTTCACACTTGATCAAAAGCAAAGGCCTATCGATTAACTGCAAAGTGCCTTCGGGATCAAGCAAGAAATCGCCGAAGACCTTCCGTCCACGCGAAATCAAACCAGTTAGTAAATTTTGAATATCATCATTACTCCAATCTTGACCTACAACGAAAGGAACTTGCGGCAGATTGCTCGCTAAAGCACGCTGTTTTATTTCCGAGTGCATGAAGGCAAATGCTGCAAGCTTATCGTCTGACAAAGCTGCCAAGGCATTCCAATAGCTCAGATAGTGATCTTCAAGAAAAAACGACGTTGCTGGATCAATCAGCGCCGAATCAACTATTTCCCAAAATTCTTCGTCGGTCATTGAGAACTCAATTTCCTGGTGGGCCAATTGGATCGATTAGTTAAGCCTTAACCTTTTCTTTCCCAAAACAGGACTATAACGTAATTACGAACGTTGGAGTCCTAATATGAGTATTGTAATTACCCGCCTTACCGAAGTAGAAGTTGCATCGCCAGATTCAACGGAAGTGCTGTGGTTGTCAGAATCTGAGATTGAGCTGTTAAGCAATCGACTAGTTGAAATCGTCTACGAAGAAATGGCAAAAAAAGAAAGCAATCTTCTCACCAAATTAAACTATCCAGCCCGATAGATTGAAATCTTCAGCCCGGGTATATTAGCCCAGTAACAGTAGTTGTAGACTGTCGCAGTATGGGCTGAGAGGTATTCATGGGCAAAACTGTTGGCAGGCGAGCATTGTTGACTAGAGCGCTCTTCCTCGCTGTAATTCTAACGACCAACTCTGCGGCATTCGCGGCCAATATAGACAGTGCCTCACTAACAGCAGACTTTGCCGCACGCGACGCTATGCCTGAATCACGAGTGCCACGAACAAAGTGGTACGAAAAGGGGCGCTTCGACTCGTGGGGGCCTCACGCTTCAGAATATCCGGCCGCGAACATCCCCAGTGGCTGCGACCCTGTTCAATGGCAACGGGCGCGAGTTATTGCTGTGGCACAAAAATACATTGGCCTTCCCTACAAACATCATCACATTCCCGCCTGGTCACCTGATGAAGGACCGGGCCTAGACTGTTCCAATTTTACGGCTTGGGTCTATAACTATGGCCTTGGAATTAAATTCAACAGCGACGTGCACAAGCAAGCTGACAGTCCGGCCTCACCGGGGCGCAGGCTAAATCAAGGCGAACCTTTTGTTGCCGGAGACTTACTCTACATACTCAAAGGCGACCGCTCAGAAGTTTCGCATGTAGTGATCTTTATTGACGAAGGCCACATCATCGATTCCCACGATGGCAGTGTGCAAATACGCGAGTTCAAAGGCTGGTATCGCACACACTTGTCGCATGCTCGACGGATTATTGAGTAAGTCGATAAAGCACCGACAATACTGCGCACGAGCCCATTTGCTCAGCCGAACAAATCTAATTCACTGCTGAGTCGAACCACCGGTAGCGCTGGCAGCACCGATACAGCTCATCTTCGATGTAGCATTTGGACCCAGGCCGGTGCCAACAGGCAGCCAGACTTTGACCCGACAAGCAGATGGTAAGTTATCACCGACAACACTGTCATAGTTAGCATTTAGAATTATCCGAGCTGGTGCCACAGTCTTCATCACAGGGGCTGAAAGTGCTGCGATTTTAAAGCTCAAATCGCTATCTGCACTAGGCAGCTTAGCGTCGATGTCGTGCTTGTAGAGCTTCATTCCGGCAGTGGTGGCATAGCTTTGCTCTAGGTCATATGATTCTAGCTCAGCAATATTCTTTAGCATTTCAACGTTCGACTCAGTATTGACCACGCGTCCACACTGCCAACCAGCCAGCAAAGGCTCTTCAACCTTCATCCAGGGCAGATACATGGCGTAGGTTTTGTTGATCTCTTCGAATTTCTTTTCCATCGCCTGTTTGGCTTCTTTCTTTGCCACTATAGATAGTTGCTTACGTTGAGCTTCAAGAGTCTTAGCTGAATCACGTGACTCATCTAAAAGCTCCTCTGCCAGCGAGGCTAAGCCAGGATACTTCTCTTTGCACTCGTCAAACTGTTGCCGTCCAGAAAATACTAGTTGGCGATTGCGAGCAATCATGTTATTCATTTGCCCAATGCGATCTTTATCGTTCAACTTGCGAGCTGCTGCTAGAGCCATTTCATTAGCTGACGCTTGCAGACGATTATGCTCGAAGAAAAGGCCGCCATAAGAATAACCAATCAAGAGCGAAACGGCCAAGAGGCCAATCACTACCATGGCCAGCACCAGCACAGAACCGTTGCTGTGCCTCATTCGGCGACTAGAATTACCATTGAGCCGAATCTTGTTTTTTCGAATGTTAGTGCAAGCGCTCATCTATATTCCTTCCAATGCTAACCAATGCTAATTGCTGTTAGCGACTATTCGTTAACGAAATACTGAGAAGTAATAGGATTCCTGCTGAAATTTTCCCAGGGCGATGAGGTATGCAAATGCAAAGTAATCGGGCTAGTAAAACCGGGCAAACCGGCAGCTGAACTAAAAAGTGGAGCAATCGAACAATCAGCAGATAATTCCATACTATAAAGACTGGGTTGAAAACTACCATCAGGCAACCACTCTGCGGGAATGGGAACGCCGTTAGGCACAGAGATTTGGCTTGAGCCATCTTTAGAAACAATTGTCAGCTTCAATTTTGGATTGGCAATAGTGACAGAACACTTTTCCAGAATTGAGGTAAACCAAGGGTCTTGAGTAAACATAGCGTAGGCCTCAGTGCGTTTCTCGCAGAGAACCACACGGTGAGACATCTCTGTCATTGCCCCTTCAACAATTAGATAGCGAATAGGAATGATGGCGATGTTGAATAGCGGTGCGAAGACGAAGGCTATTAGAACAATCAAGCCGACAGCAAACTCAGTAATGGCATGACCACTGGCTTTTCTCTGCTTTGCTCTATGACTTCGAGAATCGAGGCTTACAGGCTTAAGGTTTCCGCTGGTTTGAATGCCATTCATGGTCAACACCCTTTTTGCTAGTAAGAGCAATACTGCCGCGTTAGTCGATTTAGGGCGGAAGGCTTGAATTTTGCTGGAACTAGATGAGAACGTGAATAAACTTTACCTAGAGCTTGCCTAGCCAGTGACAGATCTTTTTCACAACTACCACTAATTAGTGAGCGCTTGCGGTCATACCTAAACACATACAGCGCTCAATAGACAGGATGAGAAAGACATGACTAGAGCAAGCAAGATACTAAGGCACCCAATCACAAGCCGACCAAGAAGCGGCCAGGGCATCGTCGAATTGGTGACTGCTCTTGTCTGTCTCGTACCTGTAGGCCTAGTGCTAATAGACTTAGGCATAGTCGCTATTGGTGCTGGAATCAACGACTCTGCCTGTCGCGACGCTGCTCGCGCTGCAGCCTCTGGAGCGCCTTCTGAACTAACCCTAGCTGACAACCGAGTGATTGGACCAGACAAATCGCCTTACCAGCGGGCCCAGTCGGTAATCAAAAAAATCTATGCCACCAATGTTCCGGCCAAGATACGCCCGAACATTGAAGCGATTGAATCGGTAAAAGACGTTCCCCCAGCCGAATCTGGTGGGGCAGTTGATGGCGAAGTCAGCGTCAAAACCACAATAGATATTTACCCTCCCTTTATAGTTGGCACAATCGTTGGAAATAGCGGCATCGCTCTTTCTGCCAAACACATTGTTCCAATTACTTATGTCATGCCAGCCTCAGAGCCTTAAGCCAGGGCCACCAATTAAAGTAATCGCGCTGGAGCGAAAGAGGGTCCACAAGAAGAAATAGTAAAAGGAAGAGGCAGACAATTAGTGTCTGCCTCTTCCTTTTAGTCTGCTATCAACTGTAGCCTCGTTGCGTTTCTTAGTCTTGTTGTTTCTCTTAGACTTGTTGCTTTTCCTAGACCTGCTCCTTTCCTTAGACTTGCGGCTTGCTTCCTCTAGCGATACAGCACTGTCTTCATGCCATCTTGCTCAGAATAAATATTGAGAATTAAGTCTGCACTATAACCGCCATCATTCTCATCAGCGTTAGCAGGCGCTTCTTGAAAGCCACGACTAATGATCTCATTGACTATATCGGTATAAGATTCGTTTGGTAAGCGCACTTGAACTATTGGATTCTTATTCAAAAAAGTATCCATAGCCACGCGTAAAACTGCATTAGCGGCCGCTTTACGCTCTTCACTAGAGGAGCTGCCAGCCTTGTGCTTAACCTTTAGGCAAACACCTTCACCCTGAGGTAAATCGAATTTGCGTTGCTTTTCCATGCCATAAGCCTTTCCGCTGTTGAACCAAAGATACTCATAGGCTTTCTTCTCATCTTCTTTGCCTGGTGCATAGTAAGCCACTTGCACTTTCTCGACCTTCTTAAGAGCAGAGCCTTCATACTGAAACTGTCTTTCCAAAGCCTTTGTCTCTAGCTCCACCACCCAGTCATAGGGGTTAGATACCATACCATCCGCCATTACCTGCGGTGCACACGAGAGCGCTAACATCAATGCTACTGCTAACGAAGGGATACCCGCTAGGTGGCCAATACGCGTTGTTCTCAAATGTGCTCTTCTCAAATGTTCTGTTATCAAACTCACATGTTTCAAGCTCACTGATTTCAAACTCACTGTTCTATCCTCAAAACTGCCACTTCTAAATTCTCAGGATGCCGCGCTTCTCAACTTCTCTTCTTTTCTTCTGATAGGAGAGGATCCTCTTGGACCCTCTCCTCCTAACACTCTACGATCAGAACTAAAGACCGCCAGTAGCTAAATCTACGGCTTTCTTAGCGTCGGGCATACCCCAACCGAAGTAGGGATTCCAACCAGGAACAGAGTTAACGCAGCTGGCTTTGAGAATTTGCTCGACGGCCACGTTAGGCAGCGCTGGGTTTCTAGAAAGAATGAGAGAGGCTACTGCAGCCACAATCGGAGACGAGAACGAAGTACCATTTACAGTTCCTTGCGTGCCATCAATGTTGGTGACTACAATTCCTTTACCTGGAGCGGTGAAATCAACTGATGTACCAAAGTTTGAAAAGTCAGCTAGACTGCCGCTTGAGTCGATGGCAGAAACAAAATTGATGTATGGGCAATTAGGGGTACCGTCAAAGATTCCGTCGTTGCCAGCAGAAAGGAAGAGCAAACCTTGACGAGCATAATAGTATTCAGAAAATATTTTGTGTAAAGGGGCATGCATTGCGGCATTGTGGAAGCCATAGTAGGGTCCACCGTAGCTAAGGTTGACGATTCTGGCGCCAGAAGTGAATACTTTAAACATGGCGCAGGCGATAGATAAATCGTCTGTCATAGCGGAAGTACCAGGAGCACCATCGGCAATTCTAATCGGGTAAACGCTTCCAGCTGGCGCAATACCAGCAGTCACTTGCGAATTGTTCATGGCGGCAACTGCACAAGAAGCAACCCATGTGCCGTGTCCATGCTGGTCAGTATTGGCTCCAGATGAAGCTTCTGCGGCGATAGCACCAGCTAAATCTGTCACTCCGGGCAAACTACCAGAAGCCATTAAAATACCGCCAAGGGCCTTAGCAGCAGGCGTATTGGCATCAAAGCCTTTTTCAACTTTACCGCTTAGGTCGGCCACGCTGGCTTGGCAGCCAGAGTCAAGCACAGCAATCTTGGCTCCGCCTTGCCCCTTATCCCAGGCTTTGGGGCAATTCATTGCCGACAAGTGCCATGAAGTAGCAAAGTTAGGATCGTTCGGCACCACATTGGCGCTATAACGATAGTTGCGACCGACAGCAGCAAAGTGCTTCTTGTCGCCAGTCAATTTCTTTTCGGTTTCGGCGAAGTGACCCTTTTCAGTTCTGACCACCAGCATCTTCAGGCGACCATCTCCAAGAGTAGCAACAACTGTTCCGTGAACGCCTTCTAGTGCTTCTTTGATGTCATCGCTTTCAGCTTTCATATCAGGGCAGATAAGTAGAGTGTCGGGCTGCCAGGTGACATTAGGTCTGACCTGCTTCTTCAATGATCTATTAGTAGGGGTTTTCAATTTCATTTCTGAACTGAGAGCTGGCAATTGCATCGCTCCCAAGATCATTGAACATGACAGAGCTGTGGCAAACAGCCTTTGACTTTGCCTGGACACCAATCCGGTAACTTTGCTAATCATCTCTTTGTGCTCCATTGGTAAGTTAGGACTCCCCTCCGTACGAGAGCCTCAACCGAGCACACAAAATAATTAGGCCGATTCGTAAAATGCTGGCCTAATTATTGCGATTACTTAATTACCGATAGGGCAACGGCACCCTCCAGGCACCTTGCAGAAAGCAGCACTTTGCAAGAGCACCCCAAAGCCGTAAACTATTTTATGTACAACTTCGGTGCTTCAATGACAGACAGCTCACATCCAAAACCCGTTAAAAAGCTCGACGAGGCAGAGGCGCGCGCCAAGTTCAAGCCTAAACGTCAGCTAGCTGGCTCCGCTGCGCTTATCTGTGATTTAGAAAGGGCTAGCACTGAAATTAGTACCTCTATCTTCGAATCTATTGCAAAATCAGCGGACGAGTTCATGCATTAGTCCACACCCTGCGCCACGGCCTTCACCTTAGCCGTACCGGTGCTGCCGTGAGAAGTCTTGGCGTTGACAGAAACAACCGGGTCAAACAGCGCCAGCGCATCCTCTGCATACTCTTTGCTGAAGCTCTGCATCTCTTCTAGCGTCAAAGTCGAAAGAGAGACATTTTTCTCGCGGGTGAAAGCCACGAGAGCCGACACTTCTTCATGGGCTTTTCGAAAAGGCACCGCTTTATTGACGAGATACTCAACTAGATCGGTTGTGATCATATCGGGGTCAGAAGCCGCTTTCAGCGTTGTCGCACTGTTAACAGTCATACTATTGACCGCCACTGCCATGACATTCAAACATCCAGCAAGCTCTTTGCTAACCTCAATTGCCGGGGGTTTTGTCTCTTGCAAATCGCGGTTGTAGCCCAGAGGCAAGCCTTTCAAGGTGGATAGAATATTGATCAACTCACCCATCATTCCGCCAGCCTTGCCACGCACAATCTCGACTGGGTCAGGGTTCTTCTTCTGTGGCATCAGACTTGAAGCAGTGGTGACCGCATCGCTAAAAGTGACAAAGCCAAACTCTCGAGTTGCCCAAATAACGAAAGTTTCAGCCATCTGACTTAAGTGCACAGAACACATTGATGCGGCAAAGACATACTCAGCCACGAAATCACGATCGCTCACAGCATCAATTGAATTGTTGAAGCAAGTAGGCATTCCCAAAAGCTTGGCACTCAAATGCGGATCAATTGGAAGACCTGTACCAGCCTGAGCGCCAGCACCTAAAGGCGAGACCGCCGTGCGCTTCTCTAAATCGCTGAAGCGACCAAAATCGCGCTCAAGCATTTCCATAAAGGCATGCATGGCATGGGCGAAAAGCACTGGCTGTGCTCTTTGTAAGTGAGTATAGCCAGGCATTACAGCCTCGATATTATCGAGGGCGCATTTAGCAATTGCTGACTTGAGCACAGTGATTTGCGTCTTGTGCAAAGCAATTTGACCAAGCACAAATAGCCTGAGATCAAGAGCCACTTGGTCATTTCTACTGCGGGCAGTATGCAACCGCAGAGCATCTTGACCAATCAACTGCTCAAGGCGCTTCTCGACATTCATATGAACATCTTCGAAAACAGGATTGAGCGTAAACTTGCCCTCTTGGTACTCGGCCAAAATCAGCTTCAATCCATCAACAATGTTTGTACCCTGGGCCTCCGTGAGGAGACCCTGTTGGCACAACATAGTGGCGTGGGCGATACTACCCTGAATGTCGACTTCAACCAAAGCCTCGTCGGCATCGACTGAATTGACAAAGGCAGTGACCGACTGATCAAGCTGTTGCGTGAACGCTTTTCTTAATACTTGCATTTTTCTGGCTCCAGGCAGATAGTCTAAGACCGTTGATATTGATGAAACCGCCAGAGTCAGCGGGGTTGAAGCTCGACATGTTCTCAAAGCTTGTCATTTTTTCGCTGTACAGAGACTGCTCAGATTTTCTGGCCACAACCATTGAGTTGCCCTTGTAGAGCTTGAGCTTAGCCACACCAGTAACACAAGTTTGCGAGTCTTTGATGAAGTTATGCAGCAGTTGAGTTTCAGGCGCAAACCAGAAGCCGTTATAGGTTAGTTCAGCAATTTTGCTCACCAACGACTGCTTCAGGTGAGCCACTTCTTTATCGAGAGTGAGCGACTCAACAGCCTGGTGAGCCTGCAAGAGAATAGTCACACCGGGAGTTTCATACACTCCTCTAGACTTAATGCCGATGAAGCGGTTCTCGACCAAATCAATACGACCGACACCGTGGGCTGCAGCGATCTCATTGGCTTTTTCAACAAGTTCGACTGGTCCTAATTTCTCGCCATCGATGGCCACTGGAACACCTTGCAGAAATTCAATTTCAACAAATTGCGCTTTATCTGGAGCCTCTTCTGGGTTCTTTGTCCACAGATAAATATTTTCAGGAGCCTGTTGCCATGGGTCTTCTAAAATGCCACCCTCATAGCTGATGTGCATCAAATTGGCGTCCATTGAATAAGGCTTTTCTTTAGTGATTGGCAGTGGAATGCCATGCTTCTCAGCGTACTCAAACAAATCAGTACGACTTTGATATTCCCACTCACGCCAGGGGGCGATGACACCAAGCTGCGGAGCCAATGACTTAACGGCTAGTTCAAAACGCACCTGGTCGTTGCCCTTGCCAGTGGCGCCATGGGCAATGTAATCGCATCCTTCACGCAAAGCAGCTTCAACCATACCTTTGGCAATACACGGACGAGCAAGCGACGTGCCCAGCAGATAAACAGCCTCGTAGACTGCATTGGCTTGAATCGATGGGAAGATAAAGTCTTTGACAAACTCAGCTTTGAGGTCATCGATGATGCACTTCTCAGCGCCAGTCTTCAGGGCTTTTTCATGCACAGCATCGAAATCTTCTTCTTGACCAACATTAGCGCAATAGGCCACAACCGGCACATTGTACTTCTCTTTGAGCCAGGTCAAAATGCAAGAAGTGTCGAGTCCGCCGGAATAAGCTAGCAATATTTTCTTCATTGGGTTCTCCGAGTATTTGTGGGTTTGATTTGAATGGTTATTTCGAATTTTTCTTGAAACTGAGGACTTGTTATCGCGTCAATCTGAAGGGCAAATTTCGCCTTTATCTAAATTCTGTCTTCTACAACACAAGAGCCATAATGGCTTTCTGTGCGTGCAATCTGTTTTCGGCTTGGTCGAAGACTACTGAGTTTGGTCCATCAATAACTTCATCTGTAATCTCTAAACCACGATGGGCAGGCAAGCAGTGCATCACTATGGCATCAGGTTTAGCGTGCTTCATCAGCTCGGCATTTAGCTGATATGGAGCAAAGATCTTTTCTCGCTCTTTGGCCTCAGCCTCTTGGCCCATTGACGTCCAGACATCGGTGTAGACTGCATCAGCATTGGCGACTGCTTCATAAGGATCATTGGAAAGAGTTATTTCTGCACCTGAGACTTTTGCCAGCTCCAAAGCTTTCATCCAGATTGAGGCCTGAGGCTCATATTTGTGAGGGCAGCCCATAGAGAAATCGACACCAAGTGTGGCAGCTAACAGCAAAAGTGAATTGGAAACATTATTGGAATCGCCGACATAAGCGAGCTTTATATCTTTGATACCTTTGTGCTCAATCAAAGTTTGGAAGTCAGCCAAGGCCTGACAAGGATGCTCTTTATCCGAAAGACCGTTTATTACTGGAACATTGGCATTGGCAGCTAGAGCCAAAACTGTCGAATGCTCAAAAGTGCGAGCCATAATGCCGTCAACCCAACGCTCAAGATTTTTGCCTACATCGGCAATGGTTTCGCGCTCACCAAGCTTGGTTTCAATATTGATGGCGTGACCGCCGAGCTGGGTCATTCCCGCTTCAAATGTCACTCTTGTACGCAATGATGGCTTCTCAAATAGCATCGTCAACGTTTGCCCCTTGGCAAAGAGTGTCTGTGTGGCATCAAACTTATTAGCTTTGAGCTTCGCAGCTACATCAAGTATCAGCAGTAGCTCTGTGGCGCTCAGTTGCTCGATACCAATAATGTCTTTGCCCCGCATGCTGTGCTCATCGAGGACAAAGGCCAAAGGAGAAACGCCTTCAGGGTTAGCCATACGCTGCGGCTTAGAAGATTTGGCCACGGCTCCACTGACTTTGCCCACCTCAGATGCTTGCTTGATTGATTTAGTCTGGGTTTGAGGAGTCTCATTTTGAGCAGTTAGGGTCATTTGTCTTTCCTTTTACTGTGGGTTGAACGGTTGGCTATGGGCAAACTATTGTGGGTAGGGAACCGTAAGCCTGATGTTTGGAAGGTCTGAACTGAATTTGATGGCTTAAAGCAAAAAAAAATCCCCGGGCGATTAACCCAGGGATGACATTCTTGTTGCGCTTTATTAGCTATGCAAGTCGATGCCCCGGGCTCAGTGAGAACTCGCGGCGGCGTCGGTCAGCAGCGTTAGCAGAGCTGTTGATGGCGGTAATAGAAGTAGAAGCAAATACGAGCATTTCTGCGGATGCATTCCATAGCGGTAACTTGTTGAAGGTTAACGGCGACCTCCCACTTTGTCAACGATCTTTTTCTTCAATCGCCATTTTTGTTGCGAAATAAATAGTGACCTGTGAAATCATCGCAGTAGATGAGGCAAGGTCAACCTCTCCTTTGTATTTCGAGGAAGGTCAGGTTTTAGATGAGTCAATGCGCTGCCACAAGAGGGAAGATTTTTTGCAAAAAATCTTCCCTCTTTGAAAAAGTCCAACACGAAGGATTACGGCGACTGAAACTGAAAGCGCAAAAACAACACTAGCTAAGTGCATTCAAGCTAAGGTGCATTCAAATCGCAATCAGCTACCCAATTGCCATGGAAGCCGTAAGGCACACGCACAGGCAGATGAATAGTAGCGACTGGAGCAGCCTCAAAATCTTGCGCGTCTAAAATCACGACATCAGTTCTATTGGTATTTTGATCATATACATAAGATAAGAGCCAACCCTCATCTTCAGCGATTGCATTTGCTTTGGCCACAAAAACCGGCTCCATTGTCGCTCGTCCTAAACCAAAATCATGGGTCAGAGTCTCACCACTAATCAAATCATGTTTGTAGGCAGAACCAAACTTGAGATCAGCAGTGAACTGCGCCGTGTAGCCAAAGCGATAGTTCTGACCGACTCTACTATCGTTCAAACGCGGAAACTCCACTGATTGCTCAGCAAGCTGCGTTTCAGAGAGTCTTCCCGATTGCAAATCTAGCGCCCAGCGCACAAGTGTAAAGTGCTCTCCCTTTTGGTTTGCTTCGCGCTTAGCCGCTGAAGCATCAAAGTAAGTTGAGTTCTTAACCACGTCAACAACAACTCTACCGCCGTCTTCGTAGGCATTCATGATGTGATAGACATAGCACTGTGGTGCTTCAAACCAAATCATCGAATGAACATCACCGCTTCGAGGCAACAAGCCAATACGCGCTTGCTGCTTGCGATTCCACAGATAGGGAAACTTACCACTGACCGCAGCGACCAGGTCAAATGTCATAGGCAAATCAAGCACAACCACAAACGAAGGTGTGATCGCAGTATCGTGAATCATGGGCTGATGCGGAGCGTCAATTTGTGCGGCGGTGCGAGCCATTCCGGCTTTGTCTACAACCAAATATTCAATGTACTTCTTGCCAGGCTGATAGGCAAGAACATGCAACTCACCAGTAACTGGATCTCGGCGCGGGTGAGCGCTGAAAGCGCCTTTCAATGTTCCATCAAAATCACTGTAAGCCGCTGTCTGCAAATTGCCGTCTAGTTTCATCGGCAGTGCGCCAGCCTCAACTAGAGCATAAAGCTCGCCACCAATCTTGAGCACATTGGTGTTGACGCTTCCACCGTGGGTTTTACGCGGGTAGGGCAATTGCGTACGCTTCAAATCACGAGCAGCGTTGTCGGTCAAGACATAACTGTTTCTGTACCACTCAGCCTTGCCACCTTTCAAGCGCACTCCATGCACCATGCCGGTGCCCAAGAACCAGTGATATTGCTTAGGGTTAGGCTTTGATGACGGGTTGGGGCCGATACGCAAGAAGCGACCTTCTAACTCTTCAGGAATCGTGCCGGTGACCGCCAAGTCAGTAATGACATTCTCATCGGCTACCGGTGCGAAATTAGCTACGAGAAAGGGATTAGCAGCAGGCTTACCTGCCGATTTGTCTGAAGATTTTTCTATGGCCTTCTCGTTGGCTCTGTCCTCTACCGTTTCTTTGATTGCCATACTCATTACCTCTCTAGCGGAACCAACCGCCCATAAAACTCTACAAACACCTGCTGTCAGAATTTGCCAGAGACAGACTCGACTGATATAAGACTACTCCTATATCAGAAAAGTACAATAGTCGGCACGTCTAACATTACGACGGTTTAACAATACCCTGGAAGGAATCAAACGGAAGCTATTGAGCGAAAGCTGTAGCCAGTTCCTAGCGCTTAGCGGCGCGTTTAGACTTCTTGTCCATGGCCTTGATTGCTTCAATGGCCTCGTCCAGCCAGTCTATATATGCTTGCTTCGATTTAAATCCAAGTTCAAGGGTGAGACGGGCGGCAAGCGTCTCGTAGTCACTACATTTAGCGATAGCTGGAAGATTTACCGCCTTCAGCGCAGCCAAACATTCTTCGTGCTTGACCTTGGCGCTTTTGAGCACAGCAATCATAGTTTCGCGGTCAATGAAATCGCTAAAGAATAGCTGCACCAATAGCGGGTCTCTATACATCGGAGGCTCTATCACTTCGCTCAGCCAGCGCTCAAGCTCAGCTTTCCCCTGCTTGGTAATCGTATAAACTTTGCGATTGGGGCGGTCAGACTGAAACTCGATTTCACTAGTAGCGAAACCTTGCTCAACAAGTTTGTCGAGAGTCTTGTATATCTGAGTTTGATCAGCCGGCCAGAAATAGGCCACACTCTTGTCGAAGTGCTCGTTTTTAAGCGTGTATCCAGTTTGCGGTTGTTGGCGCAGAAAGCCAAGAATCGCGTGCGACAGTGACATTGAAGATCTCCCCAAGCTCAGACACTAATAGGATACCTCCTATATAGGTGAATGCGGAAATAGCAGCAATAAAATGGCTCAGAAGAAATCACGGGTGACGATTAATTGACAGGTCCATTGCCTAAAAGAACTTAGAGTCGGTATCTTTCCAGAAAAAAAGCCCTAGACAGATACCCATTGGTACAAGAAACAATCGTCCCCATTGCAAGTCTTCAGTCATTAAAGTGGCAAGCGATCCGCCAAACATCATGAATGGAAAAACCTTCACCAAAATTGGCGGAAACTCAAATTCAGGAATCTGGCTCGGTGCCAACAACTTGACGCCCTGCTGCGATTCAATCAATCGCATAAAACACCAGCCTTTCACCACAAAGAAAAGGAACACTGGAAAAACAATCAATTGGCTAAGTTGTGGCAAAAACTGACACGACCAAACCATCACATCCGTTGCCAGGAAAACAAAAACATACGGCCCAAACTTGGGTAAACCCTCTGGTTGAAGAGCATAAAGCCTGCGTCCGACTCGCTCGACTCCATTTGAAGCAATTTTCGTCAATTGTTTGACTGTGTTCGGCACTTAAGGGCCTCAAATGCTGAGCTGATTATCTGTCTATTCGCCTGCAACTATACCAGGCCAAAAATATTACAAGTGGAACCATCAATACCCGCATCAACCGCGGCATCGCCCCGTAGAATAGAGAAATAGACAAACAAGCGCTTCCCAATGACAGTGCCATTTCAAAATTTCGCGTATTAAGCTCTGATTGATACTCTTCTGATTGCTCATACTGCTCGCGCGTTTGGCATTGTGACTGCTGGCCGGACTGACCAGGATGATCAGACTGACTAAGTCGCTTCTCGGCCTCCGCCTTTGCTATCGCCTTTTCAATTGCCCTAATTCGCCAACAGCCAAATGATACAAAAATTACATAGCTCGGAACAAGAACAGCGAAGGTCAAAGGCGCAATGTACGGTTGCATAGAAACGAGAAAGAAAAGGGAAACCGAAAAAAATGTCGAGGCGCCAAACCTAATCCAAAAGCTGAGCTTAGGTGGCTTAAAATCAGGATGGTGGTGACCAACACCAACAGTCAGTTTATGCAAGAGGCGTTCGGTTCTTAAATCCACAACCCACCTCGTGTCGCTACCAGTACCTTAATCTTAACCTTCGCTTACCTTAGCAAACAACAAATTCAGACTTTCCGCCATAGTCGGGTGCGAAAACATCACGTTAGCCAAATCGGTGTATGGCATTTTCGCCAGCATCGCCACTTGAATCACCGAAACAATCTCTCCACCGGCTGCCGACAAAATTGATGCCCCAAGAATCTGCTTGGTCTCAGCGTCTATCACAGCCTTAAGCAGACCCTTTGTCTCCCTCTCGGTCTGAGCACGGGGAATAGATTTAGCCTCAATCTTGGCCACCAGTATCTTGTGCCCGGCTTGTTTAGCTTCAGCCTCTGTCATTCCCACCCGCCCCAGCTCGGGATCGGTAAACAGTGTATAGGGAACGATTCGACCGTCGGTGTTGCGATATTTTCTCTGATCATCGCCCTTTGCGTCGCCTTTTACAGCGCCCCCTGGAGCAACGAGGTCAAGCAATGCATTGTCGCGCAAAATGCGATAGTCATCCCATGACAAATGGGTGAAGAATGGCCCGCCCTTGCAATCGCCAATGGCGAAAATACCTGGAACATTTGTTTCTAAGCGACTATCAACCTTGACGAAATTACGTGAATCGAGAGCGACACCAGCGGCGTCTAAGCCAAGATCTTCAGTATTAGGAAGACGACCAGTAGCAACCAACAAGTGGCTCACTGACAGAATCCCCTTAGCGCCAAGATCAATATCAGTATTTTCGCCATTTTTCTTCAGCGACTTAATTGGTGAGTCAAAGAGAATCTCAATGCCTTCATCCAGCAAAATCTGTTTGACACAGTTGGCAATCTCTTCATCTTCTCTGGGCAAGAAGTGATTTCCGCGCTCAACAATAGTAACGCGACTGCCTAAGCGCCGAAAAATCTGAGCGAACTCTAGAGCAATATAGCCACCGCCAACGATGCCTAGATGTTCAGGCAACTTCTCCAATTCCATAATTGAAGTGCTCGTCAAATAGCCACATTCTTCAAGACCTTCATATGAAGGAATCAAAGGCCGGCTGCCGGTATTGATATAGATTCTATCGCCACTAATTTGCCGCTTGCCACCGCTATTCAGTTCGATTTCTATCGACTTAGCTGAAACAAATTTACCTTTGCCATAGAAAAAATCTAAATTGTCTGTGTAGTCAAAGAGCTTCCAGTGGGCATTTACCATTCCTTCAACCACCGCCCTCTTGCGAGCAAGGGCAGCTTTCAAATTGGCATCACGGACAGCTTGCGTCTCTAGACACTTATTTGAATCTTGAGCTTTGCTTGCGTCTTGGGCTTTGCCTGCATCTTGGAATTTACCTGCGCCGTGCTCAGTGAAACTAAAACCCTCTTCAACAGCCAGCCTGGCAGCGTTAACTAGCTTGCTCGAAGCAACCAATGTTTTTGTGGGAATACAAGCAACATTGATGCACGAGCCGCCAATCATTTTTTCTTCAATTAGGGCAACACTAACTCCCTTTGCCGCCAGCGCCAGAGCCAAAGACTTTCCACCTTTACCACCGCCGAGAACAATGGTGTCATAGTGCTTGGCGTCATCATCAATTTGCATGTCTTTCTCTCACTTTGTCGTTTCTCAAAAAATTACTGCTGGTTCAGTTAGTGCTTTGTTGGTTGCGTCTGTGGTTGCTTTACTGCTTGCGTCTGTGATTTATTTAGGGGCTGCTTCAGCGCCTTCTCAATCACGTACCAAGCTGGTTTTGGTCTACCAGAAGCATCGTGGACTCCAAGAGTACAAAGAAAGCCCCTAGCACTTGCTCCATTGACGAACCAACTGTTCATGCCATAGTAGTTGGTAAGCATGTCACAAACCTTCGGATCAAAATCGTACAAAGCAAAAATACTGGCTAACTTAATTTGCGGTCGCGCCTTTATGGCTGGAATAATCAATCTAAAAAACTCAGCCTGCATCGCTTCAGAAGAGCCAATCGCTTTGCCGGAAGAATAGCCCACCTCTTGCAAGAGCACGTCTTTATTTTGCGCGGCAGCAACAAGCTGATCGAGCAAGGCTGGTGTTTCAGCTGGTGGTGTGGGTTTTAGATCAAAAATAGGATAGAAAGTAAAGATTGCTGCATCGCTTGCCTGAATGGCTCTTGCTATAACACCCCGACTCTTATCTTTACGCAGACCCTCGAAAGTAACACTCATCCCCACTTTCGCCCGTGGATAGCGAAGTTTCACCAAGCTCCGAGCTTTGCTATAGAAAGCTAGGTAGCTGTCAACTTCATCGGGATGCTTCTCAAAATAAGAATCGACCTCATTACCAATAACAAAATAGGGTAAGTCTCGCGGCAACTCTTTTGCCGCAACCTCCAACATCTTTGCAAAGCGCGCAATTATGCGCGGATCGCTCCAGGCTGCGCCTAAAAGATCATCCGGCATGTCGCGCTTAACTGTATTGATTACGCTCACGCCAAAATACGGAATCATTCCTTGCTTGGCAGCATAGCCAAAACCACCAAGGCGGCCCTTAATGTCGTAAGTTTCTTTACCAGGCTCCAAATCATGCCAACCGAGCAATGTTACGTTGACTGGAGCAGAGATGGCCTGCACTTTCTCAATAGCCTCTACCAAATCAGAGGGCTTCCCCGCCAAAGGATTTCTGGGGTAAGGTAAAACACCCCAATCGGTAGCTAAGCATGGCAAGCAAAGTGCTGTGCCAGACAAAACAGCCAAGCAAATTCTCATCAACCACAAACTTTTCAAGAGAATACTTTTCAAGAACTACCAGGGATAAACCCAACAAAATGTCCAACTAGAGCATCGAGCTAGAAACTCAAGGCAGAACTTCAAGATTTTGGCCCGAACCTACAGATATTTCAATCCTTTGCTTTGTCGAAATGGTTTCTTCCAAAGATTTTCCATTTCAGTGGCGAAATTACTGGGTAAAAGAAAAATGGCCATATAAATTGCGTCTTTAGAAATTAGAAATTAGGAATCAGAGTTCAGAATCCGAATTCCAAGCGCCAAGTTCAGAATCTAGCTTTCAGAGAAAACCATGACAGCCGCCAAGCTCCACAAATTATCCGCCCTGGGTCTAGCCCTTAATTTAGCACTCACTGCGACTGCCGGGCCGGCGCTTGGCCTAGACGAAGATATCGACGAGGTACGCCCTCACGGATTTACCTCGGGCATGCGCTTTGGCTCGAAGAGGACTCAAGGAGAAAACTGGCACGAGATGGAGCTTTCTTCGCCAGAGCAGGCTAAAAAAATGGCCGATACCATGAAACTAGCTCTAGATAAACAACATCAGAAGTACGACTACAAGCAAGAAGGGTTCACACACACTGTATTTGTTACATCAACAAAGAAAACCATGGTCTTCACAGCAGCCAGTCCTGATGCTGCGAAAAAAGAGTTGCGCAAATCCCAGGCTCTTGCTGAACTTTTCCCCAAAAATGAGCAAATAGCTTCGCTACTCAGTCGTATGTATGAAAACGAACGCAACTGGTCGAAAGCATTAGAGTACTACCGAAAAGCCAATAGCCTAAGCAACCCTAACACTCTTGAAAATATAGTGGCCGACTTAGACACAAAACCAGCAGCCAAAGAAGCTAGGCAGCAGGCACACTACGCCTACTTTGAATTGATGATGAAGCATTATGAAACGGCCATCAGAATGCTTACAAAAGCAATTCAACTGCAGCCAGAGTACCTCACGGCCTATAGCAATCGGGGAAAAGCCTATCGGGCCTTGCACAAAGATGACCTAGCAGCCAAGGACGAGAAAAAACTAAATGAACTAACGCAGAAGGAAAGGCAAAATACTTTGTCAACGCAGCCGGGGCGCGAAAGCACATTCATGGCGCTCTTCTTGATCGAGACTAACGCACTAGAAGAAGCCCTGCGCAGTGCCGAAGCAATACTAAAAAAGGAACCAAATTCAGCTTCTGCACTCCTTGCTCAAGCACGCGCCAATCTGCGCTTAGGACGATACGCTAAAGCGCTTGCAGACTACAAGAAGTTAGAGTCATTGACAAAAAGCCCGGCCTGCCTGAAAGCAGAAATGGCTCCAGCAGCGATTTATGCGAAACAGGGGCCACAGCCGTACGGAGATATCACAGCAATAATCGATGGAAGGCAAACAAAACCTGAGCAGCATCACGGCCTACACCGTCATGGAGACTTTATCCCGCCTGCTCCACCGAGAAAACTTGCAGCAGATCACAAAGGCGATTACCGAGTATACATAGCAATTTGCCTTGGACTAAAGGAAAAATCGCTGACCAAAGCCCTCGACGCCGAGCTCAACAAAGTGCTTGCGCTTGTGCCCGACGACACCCTAGCGATAGAAAACAAAATTGAAGCAACCGAAGCCATGCGCGATTGGCCGAGCTGCGAGAAATACAGCAATCTCTATTTGCAGCAATTGACCCAGGGCCAAAATGGCCCCATAAATACCGATTTTGTTCCATACGCCTTCACCGCAAGAGCATTGGCCAGACGCGCTCAAAAGAACCTTGCTGGAGCAATTGAAGACGACACTGCAGCGATAAAGTTGGCTCCTGAATCAGCCTTAGCCTATCGCGACCGCGGCGACTGCTACAGACTGAGCGGCAAGTATGACTTAGCCCTGGCCGATTACACCAAAGCCATCCAACTAGACAGCACAAAAAGCAGCAGCAACTATTGGCGTCGGGCCAAAGCCTATGAGAAATTGAACAATGCCAATTTGGCCAAGCAAGACTTAGAAATGGCCAAGAAGCTAGATTTAGCGCAATCTAAGATTTAAGTATAATTTTGGTAACAAATAAACGAGCTTGAGCCATAGTCTTCAAAGCTAAGCGCATTGACAATCTGGACTTTTGCACAGAGATTTTGGACTAAAAAACATGGTTGTCGCCACTTCTGATTGACTATACTGCACAAAAGTCGCCCTTTTGAATTTTCGCAAGAGAGCCGCAAAATCGCACATGCTAGACCCACCCAGTTAATGCCGCCCCCGTTAAGTCCCCCCTTTTACACCCACCCGGTCAAATCCAATTAGAGAGTCTAAATGAAAACAAAAATCAGCAACACCATAGTAATGCTTGGCCTCCTAACTGGCCTTAACAGTGCCTTCAGTCAATCAGTCCAAGCAGCTGAGCCAGTTTGGAAAATCAATCCAGAAGCTTCTAGCATGAACTTCAAGCTCAAGAACATGGGCCAGCCCGTAGACGGTAAATTTGGCAAACTTTCAGGCGACGTCACTTACGACGGCAAAAACTTGGCACAGGCCACAGTAAAAGCCAAAGTCGACACAGCCAGCGTTGATACTAAAAACGAAAAACGCGACGACCACCTGAGAACCAAAGACTTTTTCGACGCCACTACTTTCCCTGTCGCTGAGTTTAACTCTTCAAAAATCGAAGTGGACAAAGGCGGAAATTTCAAAATTTTAGGCACACTAAACCTTCACGGCGTCTCACAGCCAGTAATTTTGGCTGCTGGCCCACTGAAAGAAAGCGTTGACGGCGCTGGCAAAAAGCACTTGCTCGCCAATGCCACTACTGAAGTAGAACGCAAGAAGTACAGCATCGGCGGACTGGCAGCTGCAACCATCAGCAATGAAGTTGCTATCAATCTAGTAATTGACCTAGTGCAGCAGTAACATTAGCGGTAGCGGAAATTTGCTTGGCTCACTGGCTCTTCGCTGGGCTTAGTTTGCTGTTCTCAGCTCGCCATGGAGCGACCTATCTCTTCGCGTCTTTTGCGACCGGCTTCAGAGTTCTCATAAGCGCGCCAGGCGCTGTCAGTGTCTTCCGACAAAGTCAAAGCAGGCATTTGCTGCTCATTTGAGTTGCAAGAATTGGACAATTCGGAAGAACTAGGAGCATTAGAAGAGTTGGAAGTCTTGAAAATGCTGTTCCAGAGCTTGAGCTCCTCGTTGAACTCTCTCTTGCTCACAGGCATGGGCGAAATATTAGCCATCATCTCTTCGCCGAGGCGCTCGCGAACTGACTCGAATGGGGATTTTTCAGCACCGTGATTTGTAGGGTTTGCCATTGTGGACTCCATTGGTAAGGTTGACGCCAACATTAACATCGATGCCATTAGCAACATCGATGCACTGTTCTATCCGCACCCTGAAATTTCTCGACATTGAAAATGGCGAGGGAAGATTAAATCGGCATGGCGAAAGCCGCGACTATTAATAGTCAAAATCGGCCATTTTTAGATGACTTTTCACGCCAAGATCTCCCACTGGTCAGAAAAGTGGGTACTATAGGTGCAGGCGCAACCGAGAAGGTTGATGATGGTAAGTAACTTGATGACGGGAAGAAACTGCGTGATGGTATGACACGAGTTAATGTCAGTTCTAATATCATTGATTGGGCACTCAGACGAAGCGGTCGGTCAGTCATGCTGCAAGAAAAGTTTCCAAATCTAGATGCCTGGAAAACAGGCTCTATTCAGCCAACAGTAAAACAGTTAGAAGAATTTGCTAGATCCTGCTCTACGCCATTGGGCTATCTCTTCTTAGAGACCCCTCCAGACGATCTATTGCCAATTCCACATTTCAGAACCATTAAAGACAAGCAGGTATCTCAACCAAGCGCGAATCTTCTAGCAACAGTTCACACAATGGAACGCCGACAAGAATGGATGCGCCAATATTTAATTAGCCAAGACGCAGACGAAATTATGTTCGTTGGATCTGGTCGCCAAGAAATCGACATCAAAAGAGTCGATATCAAAAAAGCCGCCAGAGATTTTAGGCGAGCACTAAATCTGGAGGATCATTGGGCATCAAAGCAAGCGAATTGGACCGCTGCTTTAGCCGAACTGCGGCAAAAAATTGAAAGTCTCGGAATATTAGTTATCGTAAACGGCATAGTTGGCAACAACACTCACAGAAAGCTTGACCCGGCCGAGTTTCGCGGATTCGTCTTGATAGACAAGTTTGCTCCGCTGATTTTCGTAAACGGTGCTGACTGCAAAGCAGCTCAGATGTTTACCCTCGCCCATGAGATTGCCCATGTATGGCTAGGCACCAGCGCAGCTTTTGATTTACAACAACTAGAGCCTTCTGCCGACAACATAGAAAAATTCTGCAACCAACTCGCCGCTGAGTTTTTAGTGCCTGAAAACGAGCTAAAAGCCATCTGGCATATAGTCGGCAAAGAATCAGATAATATTGAACAACTATCAAAACACTTCAAGGTCAGCCAACTAGTTGCAGCACGAAGAGTGAGTGACTTAGGCCTTGTTAGCAAAAGCTGGTTCTACGATTTCTACAAACATTACTTAGAACAAGAACACGTTGCCACAAACAAAATTGAAAAGCCTGCCGGAGATTTCTACAAGACCCAGAACTTGAGACTGAGCCGTAGATTTGCAGAGACCGTTATTACAGCTACAAGAGAAGGTAGCCTACTCTTCAACGAGGCCTATCGGCTGACCGGCCTGCACGGTAAAACATTCGATTCATACGCAAAAACAATTCAGGTAGGTGAGTGACTGAGTCAAAGCTCTATTTACTAGACGCCAATGTGTTCATTGAGGCACATCGCAGATACTATGCTTTCGATTTGGTCTCGTCATTTTGGACCAGCCTAGCAAGCCTTCTTCAAGACGACAGAGTTTCCAGTATTGATAGGATACTAGATGAACTAGAGCTAGGAAGAGATGAGTTGAGCGACTGGGCAGCTGAAAATTTCATCGGGGGTTTTCACAATGCTTCCGACAGCAAAACGATTGAGGAATACAAGCTGCTACAAACGTGGGCTCAGAGCCAGACTCAATACACAGCAGCAGCTAAAAGTGAATTCGCCACAGTAGCTGACGCCTGGCTAATTGCACATGCCAAAGCGCAGTCAGCAACCATCGTTACCCATGAATATTTCAATTCTAGTACAAAAAAACGTATACCAATGCCGAATGTGTGCAAGGCTCACAATGTTCACTACTGCAACACTTTTGACATGCTCAGAAAACTGGGAGTTAAACTAAGCTAGTGGAATACAAGGCAGAGTCTCAATGAGTTTTCCTTATAGAAGTACATTCTGGAAAGAGAAAAGGCCTCGCACTCTATCGCGTTCTGAGATTTATCGCCAAATTTTGAATGGGCAATTGTGCGACGACCTAGAGCTGCTGCCTCTGGAACAAATAGCATTAGAGGCCTCGCTAACTTTCAAGAATACCAGTCAACACGCTGACGTTGTTTCATGGGTCTATGAAGGAGCGCTGCATCAAATTCTGCTCAAGCCACAGTACTTTCAATACGGCAGCAAACCACTCCCGGATAAACCCGCTCTCGAAATCAGTTTCGAAAGTACCAAACTACCGGCTTTTGCAGGCAAATTCGGATGCCTTATGTATCATCCAGAACCAGACCCATACCTAGAACGGCCGCTCGGATCAATAGTGTTGGAGCCCTTAAAGTTGAAAACTCATGGCAATCAAACCGCATCAGATTCACCCCCCATCCAACTCCCAGCCTCAGTACTCCGCGGACCAGACAGAATATACGCAGCCGACACCGTGGCTACAATAGACAGAACCATTGAAGAGCTGGAAAACGCAACTAGTCTAATATTTGAAGACGATTTTGATGACTTAGACTACTGCAAACTTGCAATCCTTCAAATCGGCGACGAAAAATATCTCCTCGAACGGCACCTAAATGAAACGCCTGGAGTAATGGTAGTAATCACAGACAAGTGCGCCTCACCAGGCGAAGCCGTTGACTCAATGCTCACAGCATTTGATATGACAACGAGCGACCTCAGTTGGTATCACACCTCAGTACACTTCACCCCGCACGAGCTATGGCGCCAAGACGACAACGGCAACCAGGTCTTAATCGAAACCTGCATCTGCCGAGCTGACGCGCTTCAAAAGGCCCGCATCTTTACCGAGCGCGGCCACAGGCAGCTCTACTGGGCAAAGCGAGTGAAACAGGTTACCCCAAATGACTGCTGTCCCTGAAATTAAACTACCCCTCCTCGGCGTTGAACTCGACTCCGGTGACGTCAACATATTCCCCACAGTCGCGGCTGCTCAAAGTTACATCGAATCATACGACCTAGATACCTGGCAGGTGTTCGGCGCCGACGGCTTAGTGTTCGCCCTAACAAGCAATGGCGCAGGACAGATCGTCACCATAAAACCCACCGGCGAACGCGACACTATAAAACTGAGGGAGTTCATTCAACGGTATTTAGATGCTCTCGGATACAAAGCAGACGCTGAGCGGGCAAAGCTAAATACGATTCTAGACACCATAACTCGTTTCTGAACCTGTCAGATTTTTTAAGAAAATATGACAGTTTCAGAAATGGCAAAACTAAAGAGAGATCTTATTGCGGCGTCTAAAACAGATAGATTTTTTCGCTAAAAATCTTCCCTTTTTGAACCGCACACACAGCAACAACAATATCAACAACGAGAAAAACACAGCCTCAAACTTAACCTTGAGCCAAAGCAATTCTGGGTACATTCAATGAACAGCCTCAGGAGCATAAGATGAAATTGCAACGCGCTACGACCTTTTCGCTGCTCACGCTGTTAATCCTAGCTACTCTTGCCACGACCAATGCATCGCCTTCCCGTGCATGCCCTCACATTCGGCAGATAAATTACATCGCCACCGGCGCACCTTGCAAGATGCACCAAATCTGCACATTTAGCTGCAACGAAACCACTGATGGACCAGCAAAAGTGATGCCGCACGCAGCGAGATTCTACGCCCAATGCGGCGACAAAAAAGTCGCTGCCCACGACTTCATCGGCGCCATCGACGACTACACACGCGCCACTGAACTCAATCCTACCTTTGCTAGAATTTACGCCCCCGAGACTGACAATTTTCTGGTCAAGAGCAATCTTGAGCAGCTACTAGCTGACTACAATCGTGTTTTAAAAGCCGAGCCGAACAACCCATATGCTCTAGCTCTACGCGGCGAAATCAAATTCAGCCTTGGGAACAAAGAAGGGGCCCAAGCTGATTTCAGAAAGTCTATTCAATACAAAAGCGATCTCTACTTTTCCAATCTAAGGCTTACTGAAGCAAGTCTTTTCCTTGGCTCTGAGAATATCTCTGAAGGTATCTCATCAGCAGATTTTGACACGGCGCTGCAGCTCTTTCCAGACAATGCCCGCATGCATCACAACATGGGCCTTGCCCTTGGTCGGCTTGGATTTTCAGAAATGGCCGCCGCTGAGTACAAGGAAGCTAACAAACTCAGCCCTGAGTGGTCACGTCCCTATTACATGATGGCTTTTGCTGACTTAGACCGGGGCGACAAAGACGCAGCCATGGCCGATCTTAACAAATGCATTAAATACGAACCAGACTGGGCGTGGTCCTATGTCATTAGAGCCCAACAAGAGTCAAAAGCGCACAATTATAAAGCGGCAATAGCAGATCTAGACCAGGCCATAGAGCTTGTGCCTGACACAAATTGGTTAGAGACATGCCACGCGCGGCTAAGAATCTCATCCGGGGACACACTGGGTGGCGTTGGCGAGTTCATCGGCATTGCTAGCAGGAGAAGTGAGTTTCATATCCTTTTGGCCATGTGGTTTATTCTTGGCCAGCTCAAGCTGGCTAGCTTGGGCAGAGAAGCAATTAGGCGCAGACTGCTAATCAACGAGTAGTTGTTATCTAAAGAGTTGCTTTCAAAGTAGTTGCTTCGAAACAACTGTTCCCGACTTAGCCCTATTGAAGGGCGTTAGATCGATCTGCCAATGGAAATTTCAAGAATTTACTTTCTGTTTCAAAAAAACTGTTGCGAACACTGAAAACATCTGCTACAAATTAAGTATCGATGTCACCACTGTTCATTGTGTTCAATGTACTGTTCTGGTCCAAGTTCGATGTACTGTTCAAGTCCGATGTACTGTCCAAGTTCGATGTACTTTTCGAGTTCGAAGTACTGTCCTTGTAATTGTTCAGTTCATTTTGATGTTCATGTCCTCCTTCATGTTCGTGTTCATGTTTCTGTACGTGTTCGATTTCGAGCTCGAAGTTCACTGTCCGTGTACTTAGTTCGTGTCCGATGTACTTAGTTCATGTATTTAGTTCGTGTTCGTGTCCAATGTACTTAGTTCATGTATTTAGTTCGTGTATATAGTTCGATGTATTTAGTTCATGTACTTAGTTCGCGTACTTAGTTCGACGTTCAGTTCAATGTGGTGACATCGATACCAAATCTGTTTTGTCGAATGTTTTAGTTCAACCCGTCCGATGTTTTAGTTTAAACAGTTCAATGTTTTAGTCCGAACCGTTCAATGTTTCACTACACAAGGCACCCTGGTCACGTCCGGGGTGCCTTCCTCTTACTTTTGCAAAGCTTCACTGCAGCGGAGCTTTTACCTCAATCAAAACATCCTTGGCTGTAACAACCCCAGACAGATTTTTCAAATCATTGCTGGCAAGATCCACAGAACATCTAACTTTATACCGACCGGGCGTGGCTAACCAGAAGGCGACAGGTTTGTTGTTAGGCGTTTTATAATCCAGATTGCCATCGTAGACAACAACCTTCATAGCCTCACAAGTGAACACTTCACCAGGCTTGAGCGTTTGTCTTTCCGGCACAACAATCTGATTGAACTGCGAGATAGACAGAACAACGCGCTGACTATCTTTCAGAATCACAGGCTGGATAATCCACGGTTTCATGTAGGTAAAGCTCACAGTGCTTGCACTGCGATTTCTAATCGTCAGCTCAGTATTGAGAACATCACCAAGACGCAGTTCCTTGCTGCTAACTTCTGCTTCAAGCCCCAAGTATTTGCTTGCTTGCATGCCGCTAGCAATCCCCGATGGCAACCCATGTTGGAATATTAGACTTAGAGCCACCGCCATAAATCCCAGACGAATGTAACGACCAATCACTACTCACCTCTAATCACCCCATGCCCCTCTCCCAAATGTACGCATTTTGAACTCGGGGTAAACCCCTGAACCCCTGAACACCTGAATCTTTTGGCAACGTTGCCTTTACCAAAATCTTAAACTCGCCACTTAAACACCTAAAACCAAACCCCACAAGGCTTTTCGCGCATTCGAGGGGGTTGACAAGCTACTGATAATACAGCGCCAGCTTGTATTTGTCAGGCATAAGAAATATAGTGATAGTAGCTTATAGCTTGTCAACGGCTTAAGGAGCCACGTTAGTGCGTCTACGAACCTTTTTACTAGTGGCATCAGTCATCCCACTCTCAATTGCAACTATCGCACTGGTTCCATCAGTGCGGACAAAGGTGTTCACGACCCAACTTTGGCCTTGGCCCCTGCCTTTCGACACCAACGACGACGAACTCAACATGCTGCAAGACCTGGTTGAGCCCGGAGATATTATCGTTGAGGCCAACTTGCACAGCTGGCAATGGATAGCACTTTGCACTTCCACTCTCGGCTCTTCATGGGTTCACACGGCCCTTGTGGACGATGAAAAGAAACTTTTGACCATGGATGGCGTTGCCGTCCAAACTGATTTCGGTATCTTCAAAAAATGGTCAAGCACCCGCTTGGCAATTATCAGACCACCTTACAGAGACAAGAAGCAAAGACACACTGTGATTGCTTCAGTCAAAAAACACCTAGGCAACGCCTACGATCATACATTTGTTAATCCAAATGGCTATTGCAACGGCTTGGTTGGCGCCGCCCTAAACGCCGTGGGCATTCCTGTCAAAACCGTTCGCACATGGGGCAAAGACGTCTACTCAGCCCACAATTTCTTCAAAATTCCAAACGCCATAGTTGTTTGGAATAGCGATCATCATCGGCCGAAACCAAAGAAATTAAGAAGCAAAACACGCAAACTCAATTGGCTTGGGGCATAACCTAAAATAACGCTGGCACTGGAATCACTCTAAAAACTCTGGAGATTCTTATGCAAAACAGCCGCGCAACCAAACAGGTACCGGCTTCTGCAGGATTGCGGCTAGGCGAGCTGATTGGCGGTCTTGGCCTATTAGGTAAACGCGAGCTAGCTGAAGCTCTCAAAGTCAGCCACGAGACTGGCCTGCCCTTGGGCAGAGTGCTGGTTATGTCTGGCTATCTCAAAGACGACATGCTAGCAGCAGTGGTCGACGCCCAGTCGATGATACGCGAAGGGCTTATCGACATCGCCATGGCCAAAAAAGTGCTAGCGGTGGTGAAGCAGAAAAACTGTACCCTAAACCAAGCCCTGGTCGAAAGTGGTGTGGATAGCGAAATCAAACGCAGCAACCTGCTTGGCGATCTGCTCATGGAAGCCGGTTATATCGACGAAAAGCGCCTCAAACTTGCTCTTGAGCAAAGTGCTGCCACAGGCCTACCTCTGGGACGCACCCTAGTCCTTTCTGGCTTGATTCCAGAAGAACTGCTATCAATTGCCATTAATGCCCAGGTGCTACTGCGAGACTCTCGCGTATCGCGTGCACAGGCCACGCAGAGCTTGCGCTCGGCCTACAGTCGACATGTACCAATTGAAGTGCCATTGGCCGAAAAAGGATATTATGCCCTACCCACCAGGCAATCTATTCGCCTCGGTGAAATACTTCTTGCTGCTGGGGTGCTCTCAGAGCAAGAGTTGATGACCGCTCTAGAATTTGGCCTTGCTAACAACAAACCAGTCGGAGAAGTGCTGACCGATCTACGCTTTATTGAAGAAGCAACCATCAGCGCCGCCTTGGTCTTACAAAAAATGGTGGCCGAACAAAGCCTCAAACTAGAAGACGCCACCCTTGCTCTCTCCGCCATATATCGTGACGGAATCACCCTCGAACAAGCACTGAACAATAACGAACCCAAAGATTCGCAGAAGTCTAAGGCAAAAAATACAGCAACTCAGACTTTCCCAGAGTTCTTGCAACTGACAAAGAACGTTACCACCGATGAGCTAAGAAAGGCTTTTGAAGCTGTTCTACTCAACCCACAAATGGTAGCTAGAATTCTTGATGTCGCTGGAGTAATTGACAAAAACGTTTTACAAGAAGCACTGAAAAGCTATCAACTATTCAAACAAGGTCGTCTATCTATCGAGCATGCCTGCGTAGTTTTAGAATTCTGTCGCAAGAACCAGGTATCAGTCGACGACGCCTTGAAAGCACTAAATTGGCAACAGCTAGACCAAATGCAGAAGCCACTCTCAACAAGAGAATATGATCTTGCCAAATGGGCTGAGGCCTGCCGAACGGCCTATGCAATTTATGAACTAGGCGACCTCGATCAAGCTGAGCAGATGTGGGCCGAAATTCTTGATCGCGCCGAAGAAATTGAAATAAACGATGTCCGCCATCCCCGCGCTAAAGAAGTATTGGCAAAGATATACGAAACCCAAAATCGACACAATGAAGCCCTCGATCTCTTCCTTGAAAGCCTCAAGGCAAAGAGAACATTGTTTGAAGAAAATCACTTTGAAATCGCCGCAACACTGAACAATGTAGCTAGCCTGGCCTATCGCATCAATGACTTGAAATTGTCAGAATTCTATAGCCGTCAATATCTGGTAATGCTTGAAGTTCTGTCCGGACCAACCCATCCAAACGTGGCATCAGCTCTCGACAACCTTGGCCTGACATGCCATTTGCAAAAGCGCTATGAAGAAGCCGCAGCCCTCTATCAGCGCGCCTTAGAAATTTGCACAAACACTCTAGGTTCCGAGCATCCTTCTACAGTTAGAGTGATGAGAAAGTATGCCACCACACTAAAAGCTCTCGACAAGCACGAAGAGCTCTCGCGCCTCAACGGCGTTGTTGCTGGCACAATCTCGGGCAGCTGGAAAACCCTTAAGCTGCCCACACAGGATAGTCTGTTTAGCGATTCTTCGGTTAACTGAGACCTTTTAGCTAGAATCTGCTAGCTAGAATCTAGCAACTGAAATCTAGCGACAAAATCAACTCACCAAATGCATTAACTAAAATCTAACGGCATTTTGGAGCGTCACGATCTTTTCACGTGTTTGCAACTATTGTCATAACACAGATGTCCCGAAGACAGTCGGCAACGACTAGAAAGCGCGACAAATGTTCTTTTAATAACTTACAAAACCAGTAAACCAGCGTGTTTACACATCTTACATTGGAGATCAACATGTCACATTTTGAACAACATGAAGCCGTAAAATCTGCCGAAGCTGGCGCAGCAGCCGCAGCACAAGCTGGTTCAAGACTATTCGAAGACAGCTACGGCAGCAATCTAAAACCTGGCGGCGGCGGCGGTAACAGCAATGGCAATGGTAAAGGTGAAGCGTCACAAGCAGAAACTAAGCCTGCAGGTGGTAGCAGCAATGGTGCCAGCAACGATAGCTGCATAGAAATGAAACCACTAAAACAGTCTAAATAATGAAATCACAAATGCGATGAAGCTACTGATAGTAAGCTTCGAACAAAAGGGAGCCCCGAACACAATGACCTACTTTGTCGCAGTGATTTTTCCCTCAAGAAATCTAACTGCCTCTGACAATTGATTGTCGTTAGCAGCACCGTAATCAAGATTCTCTGCTGATGTAACTTCAATGTCAGGCGTAATCCCGCGATCTACATTTGAGCTGTGGTTTAAAACCGGCTTCTGATCAGAGCTAGTTGTTTTACCATCCTCAGACTTAAGGTCCAAACTAGGTTCTGACGCGGGGTCAGAATCAGACTCTGTGGGTTCGCGTCCGTCCCCAAGCCACTTTCCATCTGGAGTGTAATATCGACCTGCTGTCAGTGACAAGCAGGTCGATAGTGGCATATCGTAATAAATCTGAGCTACTCCCTTGCCATAAGTTCTGACACCAACTAAGGTGGCACGTTTGTTGTCGTGCAGAGCAGCAGCAAGCATCTCTGAAGCACTGGCAGAGTTATCGTCAATAAGCACAACTATTGGTTTGTTTTGCCAGAGATTAAGCTGCCTTGGTCTTGCCTCTTCCTTTACTTCCTTGCCCGGCTCTTCATTCAGCACCTTCATAAGGCTAGGCTCTAAGCGATAGCTTACAGTCTGGTAATCGGTAGAGCCAGCTGTGCCGGTATCGCGAGCACCAGCACCTGTGCCTGAGCGACTCTTCATAGACACGAGGTCACCTGTATCAAGCATCATACTGGCAATAGCTAGGCAGCTATCTACGCTTCCCCCTCCATTGCCACGCACATCCAAAACTAGAGCCTGTGCCTCTTTCAGCTTCTCAAATTCTTTCTGAACGAGGGCAACAATGTCGCTGTGAACAAAATTCTCTAAGCGCACATAGGCAATTTTGTTCTTGTTTCTCACACTAGTGACTAGTTGCGATCTTACTGACTGCACATTCATTTTGCCAGGTATCATGGCAAACTCTAGTTCCTTGCCTTGACGGCGAACAGTAAATTTGATCAGCTGGCCCATGTGCTGGCGAGTGTAATCACCAATTTGGGTAGCTGGCACCTTCAGGCAATCCAAACTATCTAGGCGAAGAATCTGATCACCACGCTTTATGCCCGCCCTCTCAGCCGGACCACCAGAAATAAGCATGCGCACCACAACGGGCTTCTTCTTGCCATTCATGATCATGCCGACACCAGAATATAGACCGTTCTGAGAGTCTTGCTTCTTGGCCACCTGCTTGGAATCTAGAAACTTAGTAAATGGGTCATCCAATGTCTTGAGAATTTCATTGGCGTATTTGACAGCATCGGCTTCGTTTTTGATTTTGTCGTCATACTTATGCTCAAAAGCCAACCAATCTTTCATAGCGGCTTGATCAAATAGATTGTCTTGTGTGGTTTTCCAAACTCGATGGTAAAGGTCGTGAGGCGTACACCAAATCCTTTGAAAAAACCAAAACTGAACAACATAGACAGCGGCCACCATAAGCATGGCGGATTTCAACCGTGCATGTTTGCCCAAAAAACTCTTTCGTTCCTGCAGAATTTCAGACTGTTTAATCGGAGAATCACTCATATCTCGTCTCTAAAATTATTGCCTAACAATGTATCAACATTAGCTGATTGTGCCCTGAAATGTTAGAGACTGCATTAGAATTGACTCCAACAATTGACAATTTAGCTAGCGCTACTGATTTTAGGTCAGCAACGCTCAAGGGGGACTGATGGACGCAGAGAAAAACGCAGGACGCGTAATTCCTGTTTCCATTCAAGGTAGCTCTATGTCGTCAGCTAGTTCAAGTTCTTCAGCAAGCTCGCCAGCCTCAAACAGTCAATCAGCAAGCCTGTTTGAAGATCCCATTTGCCATATGCTCGTAGAGCGAGAAACAGCCGCTGATGCAGTTGTATTTCAAGGCAACACTTACTATTTTTGCAATTTGAACTGCTCGGCCAAATTTTCACGAACACCATTGCGCTATGCGAACAGTGCAGAGCAAGCAGAGAAAGAGCAAGCCGAAAAAGACCAGGCCAAAGCAGAGCTAGCTCACAGCGAACAACCTCACGGAGAACAACCAGAGCCCACCAACCAAGCCAAGCAAAACCAATTTACTTGCCCGATGCACCCCGAAATAGTTACAGCCAAGCCCGGCCCCTGCCCGCTCTGTGGCATGGCTCTAGAAAGCCTTGATGCCAGTCAAGCAGGCGAAGACGACAGTGAACTAATCGACATGACTAGACGCTTCAAATTGGCCCTGGCTTTTACTGTTCCTCTATTTATTTTGAGCATGCCAGACATGCTCCACCAACCCAATCTCTTCGGAGGACAACTGGCCAATCTAAAACTGGGTAACCTGCAACTGAATGGTCTACAGCTAACAAACTGGCTGCAATTTGCCTTGGCAACGCCAGTTGTTACCTGGCTAGCCAAACCATTCTTTGAACGCGCCCTAGACTCAATCAAAAACAAAAGCTGGAACATGTTTACTTTGATTGGCAGCGGCGTTGGTGTTTCGTATCTTTACAGCGCCGTCGCCACAATGGCACCGAATATAATACCAAAGACATTCGGCATGCACCACACAACCGCCGCATATACTTACTTTGAACCAGCAGCAGTGATCACTACTTTGGCTTTGCTGGGTCAAATACTTGAACTTAAAGCACGAAAACAGACAGGAGCGGCCATTCGTGAACTAATTGCCTTAACTCCGCAAATTGCCCATTTCATCAAAATCGATGAACGCGAGATCGACATATCCGTAGCAAAACTAGAACGCGGCGACAGGCTCAGGGTGAGACCGGGAGAAAGTATCCCCACCGACGGAACAGTGCTCAGTGGCCAATCGACAGTCGACGAGGCGATGCTCACTGGTGAGGCTTTGGCCGCCAACAAACAAACTGGCGATACCGTTATTGGTGGCACCATTAACCAAACAGGCTCTCTCGTTATCAAAGCAACAAGGGTTGGCAGCGAGACAATTGTTGCTGGCATCATCAAACTGGTAGCCCAAGCCCAGCGTAGTCGAGCGCCAGTACAGAAGAGGGTCGACCAAATAGCTAGCCTCTTTGTGCCCATTGTCGTCGCCATTGCCGCTGCTACTTTCATCGCCTGGGCTCTCTTCGGTCCACAACCATCCTTCGCCTATGCTCTCCTTAACTCGGTGGCGGTGCTTATCATTGCTTGTCCTTGCGCCCTTGGTCTAGCCACACCAATGTCAATTACCGTGGCAATAGGCCGTGGAGCCAAGGCAGGAGTACTGGTCAAAGATGCGCAATCATTGGAAGAACTAGGCCTAGTCGACACGTTAGTAATCGATAAAACTGGCACACTGACCGAAGGAAAACCAACCGTTACGGCCATAGAGGGCTGCAGTGCTGAAACTGAAACGAGTGCCGCTGAACTGTTGTACTTCTTGCAACTAGCCGCCTCTGCCGAGGCCAGCAGCGAACACCCTCTAGCACGAGCCATAGTTGCCGCTGCTCAAGAAAAAAGCACAGAACTACTGCCAGCTCAAGATTTTCAAGCCATACCAGGTGAAGGCGTCAGCGCCGTTGTTGCTGGTAAGAAAATTGTGGTCGGTCACTTCCGCCAAACAAGCGAAACACGCACCACAAAGCACTGGCAAGAGCGAGTAAATTATTTCAGCGAGCAAGGGGCAACCGCGGTATTGCTAGAAATAGACGGAGTCATTAGCGCCCTATTTGCCGTCAGCGACCCGATCAAAAGCACCGCCTTACAGTCTATTGCCAATTTGCAGAAGCAGGGCATAGCGGTGCACATGCTCACTGGCGACAACGAAAAAACAGCTCGGGCGGTGGCCCAGAAACTAGGCCTAGAGACCATTGCCGCCGAGGTAACTCCAGCCGAGAAGCACCACTATATAGACAGACTGGTTAAGTCAGGAAAAAAAGTAGCGATGGCCGGCGACGGTATCAACGATGCCGCTGCACTAGCTCGAGCAAACGTGGGCATAGCCATGGGAACCGGTACCAGCGTCGCCATTGAGGCCGCGGGCATAGTACTGGTCAAAGGCGACTTGCACGGTATTGTCAGGGCAATAAAATTGAGCCATGCCATGGCCAGCAACATCAACCAAAATCTGATTTTGGCCTTCGGCTACAACGTGCTGGCTGTGCCGATTGCCGCTGGTTTACTCTATCCAATTTTCGGGCTGTTACTGAACCCAATGGTAGCCAGCATGGCCATGTCACTAAGCTCTGTCTCAGTTATAGCCAACGCTCTGCGCCTGAGGCAAATTAAACTCTAAATAGCGACACGCTAACAAATAATAGGATTCGCTAAGCGATATGCCTAACCGACAGCAATTGGCGCCAAGGCATTCATCATCTGCACGCCTGTTGCACCCAGCTCTTTCAGCCTGTCTTTGACCTTGTCGCTATTGAGACCTTGCTCATTGAAAGAGCTGCCTTCAGAGTATACGAAGCGCGGAATAATAACGCAGCGAAAATCAAGCATCAATGAATTAGCAATACTCATCACAGCCATGTAACTAGAATGACCACCAGCAGCACAGACAAAGCCTACAACTTTGCCTTCCCAAGCCTTGCCTGTCAGCTCAATCAAGTTTTTCAAAGCAGCCGAGCAAGAATAATTGTAGACAGGAAAAGCAACGAGAATGCAGGATGCTTCTTTCACTTTACTTTGCATCTGAGAAACCAGTGGATTGGCGTAGCATGCGCCAGCATCACAAATCGGTAAATCGTAGTCGCGCAGGTCAAGAAACTCTTTGTCAGCATTAGCAGGAAGTTGGGCAAAAACCTCACTGGCCATGATCCGGCTGCGACTAGCGGGATTGAGACTGGCGCTAATAACTAGAATCTTGTTTGACATATGCTTCTCCTTGTGGCCGGTCAATTATAGCGCTTATAGCTGACTGGCTAGGAACCCAAAAGCTCAGATTGTTACGCGGGGCAACTTGCAGCTCTTGAAACGCTCATAAGGAATCTTGCCATTCAACAGAACTCCGCCATAAGAAGTACTGGCTGCGCTCTTAGAGCCAGCACAAATAGCTTCTTTTGAACGAACTAAAATAGAACCTCTTTGCGAAACTAGAAATTCACCATAGTAGCTATCATCAAGCTCAATCAAGAGCCGATCGCACTTCTCTTTGTTGTGTACAACTTTACCAATCAAACGCGCTTGGCCAAATGGTTCTAGCACAGGCGCTACAGAAGGGGCCTTAAGGGAAGACTTTATAATGGCAGCTGGACCATGCTGACCAATTTTAGCGAGTCCGATTTTGAAAGCATCACTAGATTTAGTTTCAGCAAGTGATTCAACACTCGTCTTGCCGCCACTTATTAGACCGCTCAGTTTTTCCAACCAACCTAAGCGGCTATCGCAAAAGCCAGCCGAATTGCCATCACTAGCTGTTTCATACCACTCACAGCGAAAGAAATCAGGTTGCTCAAAGTAAGTATAGAAGCGAATGATTCTGGCCGCTTCGCCTGGTTCACCGACTTTCTCGCGCATTCTCACCACACCAAAATCTTGGTATGTTTTCAGATTGGCATAGCGCTCGCAAACGCCGATTATTATTTCGCGACCAGTTTTGGCCATGAAGACTCCCGCAATACCTTACCCATAATAGCAAGTGGTAAGGAATAGCCAGTAACAAAATTGCCACTAAGAAATATACCAGCAAGCAATAGCCAATAAAACTTACAAAGTAAGCAATAGCCAATAAACAAGAGTCAGTTTAATCTGACTCACACAGCTTAACTAGCTGCTGTTTCTAACCCTCAGGCTTTGGAAAAACTCTGCCAAGAGTGGGGCAACCTCGGCAACATCACCGTAACTATTCACCTGCACTAAGTTACAACCAGCAATCATTGCCGACAGGCGACGATCAGGCACTGCCCGATAAAGACAAAGCACAGGAATCTTAGTTTTTGTAGCTAGTCCAATCTCATAGCCGACACCAAGGCTTGGGTTGGTCACCTCGGCCACAACACAATCAGAGGCCAACAACCAAGCGACATCGCGATCATGAATGGCTTTGTCACTCAAGGTCTCGCCTTCATCTAAAAGATTCGGACTACCAATTAATTCTGTAGCAATTGTGCCGTATTTTCTAGATATGCCAGTCAAATGAACTCAAGCTAGCAGCAACCAGAGAAAGCATAAGCATTGGTTGCCTCCTCACTAAATGAGAAATAGTTGTATATACAACTATTTCTCGCCAGAGCAGGTATCGAGTCAGACCGTCTCGACCAATTGACCAAGTGCCAGAAAGTTAGATCTCAAGAAGTTCGGACAAAAAAAATTTAGTTCTAAAAAAGTTAGGAAATTGCAGGAAAAAGTACAAAAATTAGAGGGAAAAGGCCAAAAAAGTGCCAAAAAAAATGGAAAAAGGCCAAAAAAAAAGAAAAGCAGGAAGAAGCTATTGCTAGCTTCTTCCTGCCAAAGAGATGACTTAGATTCTAATATACATTGGCATCATTTTCAAAGAAGCGGAAAACTTGCACCATTTCTGGTGCAAGTTTTCTTTCGACCACACAAAAAACTGCACTGCGTACTTACACCACCGGCACGAAATCGAGACCGGTGATGGTGAGGCCAACAGCCGACGGCTCGGCGGTTGTGTGGGTGATCACCACTTCTTTGATCATGGCCAGTCCGACCATGGCGGGAAGCGGCACTTCGATCACTGCATCTGCACCACCTTCGGTGGCGACGAGTTGAACAACGATTTCCTTCGGGATCTTGGTAGCAATCCCGACAGGCTTGAGAGTGATTACCGCCCCTGCCATCGCCCCAGTGGAGCGATAGCTGAGACGAAGCTTGCACCCTGACAGATCCGCTCCCGTAGCAGCGTTCGTGACGAACGCCAATCCGAGAGATTGAATCTTGTCACCATTGACACTGAACGAGCCACCGTTGCGAACGGAGGTCAGCTGAGCATTTTTGGCAGTCCAGGCGAAAATCTGACTGTCGCCTGACAAAAAGTTGTAACCCGTACCAGCTTTGAGGTGGTCCGACAGGCCGGCGGAGATTCCGGCGTAGTCAGCGTAGCGCTTCATGTTGGCAGGTCCTGTCGCCAGGATTCCCACCGCCAGTGAAAGCGTGTGTGCGGTTGTCTGGAAATCGATGGTCTTGTTCGTGGTCAGGTTGTGACCTTCCCAAGGGCCATGACTGGTGAACAGCGCCGAAATTGCCGTCCAGTTTGCGGCAAGGAAATTCTCCACTTCCACCGGCGAAACCGTGTAGGCAACGCCGAGACAGTAAAGCGATGCCGCATGTGTGATGCGATCTTCGGTCATGCAGGCAATGTCGGGAATTCCGACTGCGCCCGTGTACTGCATGCCGTCGCCTGTGTAGCACTCCGAAAGGAAACCAGGCAGCTTGCGCCGGCTGGAGAAATCGCAGTGAATTGCCACTGCATTCTTGAGCAGCTGTCTCCAGCTCGGGCTCTCCATGTCTTGCCCCGCGAGCCCCAGTCCGAGAGACTGAAACGCTGAGCCGTCCCACGGTGCCAGAGCATAGACCTGCTCTCCGTCCTGCTTGGTGTAAGCCTTCATCTTGAAACCGAGATTGCCGACGGCATTAACCGGCAGCTCGAACAGAGCAGCGACAACTACCGCTGGTGCCCGGAACTCGTTGACGAAGTAGTCCATGTACCCAGCCTGGAAGTTACCCTGAGCGTCCGACCAACCGATCAAACGGTCTCTGGTTGCGTCCCAGCCGAAGTAGAACAGGCCCGCCTTGGGGTCATACAGGTGCTGATACCCCTCCTTCTGCAGATTCAAGAATGCCTCAAGTTCGCCACGAATTCTGGCAACCTCAGGCTGATCTGCGATTGATGCAGTCAGTAGCGCCCCGATGGTGTGTGCCACCGACGTAGTCAGATTGGCGTTGTCACCGAAACAGATGAGCACGATGCGCTGGTCAAGGATAGCCATGACTTTGCGCCGCGTGTCTTCCTGAGCAAACCCGGTGAGTTCACCATCAAAGAAATTCCAGCCGTACTTTTCACCACGAATGACAATCGCATCCGTGGAGTCGAACGAGTCAGCCTTGAGCCAACCCTTGAGCTGGAGAGCCGTCCAGAGAGCGGCGCCTTTCTCTTCACCGAAGGCAGCGACGAAGGTCGCCTTCTTCACGTCAGAGGTAAGGTGACCAAGCCGCTTGCCATTGTCGAGGCCCATGAAATTGACCAGCAAGCCTTTGGCGGCCAACTGATCATCGCGCTGGTCGCAGCGCAGAGTGCGCACGGCCAACGACAGAGCCTTGAGTGCGCGTTGGCGCGAGAGGTCGACTGAGTCGGCCTGACCAGCAACAACGTCAGCCAAAACCTCCATGTATTTGCCGATGGCCGTCAGCTGGGTGAACGTCCGAAAATTGACGCCTGGAGCGACATTGGCATTCCAGTTCCAACCTTCGAACGGATATCCCGACTTGGCGTCGATGGTGCCGCTATCGGGAGCGAGGAAGCGCATGGCGTTTTCGAGCAGAGCCAATGCGTGGGTGTGGTCAGGCGAAACCGTAGGAAAGTGAGCCGCCGTAGCGATCACTTCCACCGGGGTGGGGGTCGGCTTGGGAGCAAACTTGAGGCGAAGACTTGCAACCAAACGAGACAGCAAGCTCGCGCCCTTATTTGCCTTGATCATGTCCCTGTACCAGATACCGCTGTCTTTGACGGTTCTCTTCAAGGTGCTGCGGTCGACGTGGACGATGCCGAAAGTCTTCTCAAACCCGAGCGACCACTCGAGGTTATCCATCAGACTCCAGGCGAAATAGCCGGCGATGTTGACTCCAGCTGCAGTTGCACTTTCGAGTGCGTTGAGGTGCTCGTGAATGTACGTCATGCGACCGACATCCTGAATGCGGCCGCCTTCGATTTCGTCGTCGAGGGCTGCACCGTTCTCGGTGATGTAGATCGGCGGCAGGTTGTACTCACCGTTCATCTTGACCAGCATGCGGGTAAGTGCCGGCGCCTGCATTTCCCAACCCATCTGCGTGGTCAGCGCACCAGGAAGGTTGTCGATGATGCGGCCGTTCTCGTCGACCACATGCCTAAGGTACCAGTTGACGCCCAAGTAATCGATGGGCTGAGAGATGATCTCCATGTCGCCGCTGCGAATTTCTACCCCAGTGGCGGCAGCTTCAGCAAGGACAACTTCCGGATAGCGAGCTTTGAAAATCGCTTCCAGGTAGAGCGCGTAGTTCTTCAACCAGTGCGTTCTTGCCCCAGCGACACTGCCAGGATTGGAAGCGTTGTTCGGCTCGGCCGGCACCAGATTCAGTGTCACTCCCACCTTGAACTCCTTGTTGATGGCGCGCAAGGTCTGTACAGAAAGACCGTGAGCCAACATCAGGTGATGAGCAACCTTGACGCGCAGGGCGGGGTTGCTGTAACCCGGTGCCAGACCATCACCGGTGTAGCCGGCGACGATTACTTCAGGTTCGTTGAGGGTGCCGAAATATTTGACGCGATCGCCCAAACGATGAGCAATCACCGCTGAGAATTCGGCGAAGGCGACGGCTGTGTCACGATTCAACCAACCACCGTTGTCCTCGAGCGCCTGGGGGAGATCCCAGTGATAGAGGGTGACGTAGGGTTCGATGCCGTTGCGAAGCAATGCGTCGACGAGACGGTCATAGAAAGCCAGACCCTTCTCGTTGATTGCGCCTCGACCCAGAGGGATAACGCGGGGCCAAGAGATGGAGAAGCGATAGGCTTTCAGCCCAAGCTGCTTCATCATTCGCACGTCTTCTTCCATACGACCGTAGTGGTCGCAGGCGATGGCACCGCTTTGAAGATGCGGCCGCTGTGCGAAGTAAGGCTCCCAAATCGAGGGGCCGCAGCCATGTTCGCTGCCTGTGGAGCCTTCGATCTGGTAAGCAGAAGTCGAAGCACCAAATACGAAGTTGGAACAGAAGGCATACTTGCGGATGGGAACGGGACTGTTCCGCACAACCAAGCTGCCGGTGTTATCAGAGTTTACGTTTGACATAAGAGGTCTCCAGGTCCGTTGAGGACTGAAAAGCAGCGCAAGCGGAAGTGAGAGCAACGAATTCGCTCTTACTTCTGCTGGCCGCTGGTTAAATGAAAAGAACCGTATTGGCGAGTCACCGATTGCAATAGAACTGGTGCTTATGCAACCGATTCGCAGTCTTGGTGATGTGGTTCTGGGGTTGAAAGACGAAACTTTAGAAACATGGCCCACCTATAGTTGAAGGCGGGTCGATAGAAAAGGCTTGCTAGGCGCTCGAAAGGCAAAGAGGTTACCGCTCTTAACTCAGTCGTTCACTAATTCACGCGGGGTGAAAGAGGAAATTGAGTGATTAGAGTCGGGGGTAGATTCTATTTGCGTGACCAGAAGTTTAAAGAGAATTTGTATATAACTCATGACTATCACCTTTAACTCTCTAGTCTCAAGGTGACGACAGGCGCGCAACATACTAAGCTAATTATCAAACTGACTACAGCTAAAACTCGTTAACTCTGCACCAGCAATGACTCTCGGATTCTGACAACGTCGCCGCCATTCTTCTCATGACATCAAAAGTGCTTAAAGTTTAGATGTCATGAAACTCCGGTGAAATCAAACGGCATCTTTTCACGCTGCGATTGCATTTCGGCAGAGTTTTATGGCACGCGCTTAAGCTCAGCAGTAGAACAATTAGCAGTGATAGCGTCAATAAAAGCTCGCGGTAGCAGAGATAGGATCATTACAAACATGAGAAGCCACTGTACACGCTGGTATAACATAGAGTACTCATCCACCATGCGTGGAAGGAGTTCTTAAGCCGTCGGCCACTGGTCGACTGGTTTTGCTTCTTAGTTGAACCACAAAGCAAAACCAGGAAAATGACTGCCGAACTCGCCGCGAAGATCTCTCCAAGTTCGTCCCTTGGTTAGTTTGCCTTCTTCTAGATACGGCGCAGCAGCTGAGCCTTGCACCCAGAGCACAAGATCAAATTGTCGCGGCTCCAAAAAGACCTTGCGCAAATTGATACCACGCCGATCACTCTCGCTTCCGCGCCAAAATGGAATCAACAATTCTCCTGACAGTATTTTCTCACTCTCAGTCATAATTGAAGCCCAAGCAACTACCATCTGCTCAGTCACACGAGCGTTAGGAATCACCCCAGTTTGACGTGGATTGGGCAGCCATTCGTGATCATCATCCTCTTCTGCCATGATCCACTTCCAGGTCTCGCGACTCTGATCAATCACAGCTTGAAGATGATTCAGTGCTGAAGCCATTCTCTTTGGCTCAACCACGTCACACCTAAGTAAATGCACAAAAGCGATCAAGTCAAAAACCTCTAGATCGCCGCCACCGATTGATCGAATAGGCTTGGCCTTGCTCAAAAATGCATACGGTGAGTCAACCTTGGTGAAAAACAAGTGAGCCGTGCGGTCAAACAAGTCTTTACTATCATGAGCCAAATAGATGTCGCACACAGACGACAACAGATGGCAATAACCCCTTAGCCAATGGACATCTCCGCGATCAAACTTGATAAAAAATTTCTCTGCTTTTTCGACTGGAATATTAGTGTTATTAGTGAGCTTGGCATAGACTTTCCACAAGCTTCGGTTGTCATCGCTATTCTCAGCAATGTGCGATTGCTTTGTACTGTCATGATCGAACTGGGCTGACTGATTGGGAAGAGGCGAACGGAGCTGATGGAGCTGATGCCCAGTGCCATTCAAGTCTAATTTGATCATGCCAAAATGCAATGGTAATTTGACATCACCATCACTAATCGGAGCCAGTGTAGCTTCAGCCTTCATCAGCTGTTTCTGAAAAGTATCAACAATCTCGCGCAGCTTGAGGTAATCAATCTTCTTGCAATTTTCATTGGTTGTGGCTGGTAGTCGCAAAAACGGCAGAACGAAGCCACTGTTATTGTGGGTGCGAACTCCGTAGCGGGTGAGCGACTGGCCCAGGCCCTCCACCGCACGCAGAAACTGCAATACACCTAGGCCAAAGCGCGCTTGGTCGTCGCTGGCATGTTCTTTCAAATGGTTTGAAAGTGCCACATCGCCTTCGTTTAGTCGACCATCCAAAAGATATTTTTCTACTAGGGGCGCTTTGTCTTTGACTGTTGCTGACACTTCTATCACTTCCTTCTTAAGGGCTGATGTTACGCCTGGCTCTACTGACGCGGCAAGGGCACCGGCTGTGTAGTTAGCACTAAAGAGCGTCGCCAGCAAACCTGCGCTCACGGCTCTCTTAAATCTGCTCATGTTTGATCCTTTCTGAAAATGTTTCGCTTTCATCTGCGTCGGTTTTCAACGCCTGTTTCTCATAAGTCTAGGCAATCGCGCCAAATAAAAGATGCGAGAAAGAACAGTTGACGAATTGATCACTGAGCCAATTCTTACAACGTGAAAGTACTGTGACAGCCAGTTTGTATGAGTTCATTCACGAGTTTTTCACGATCGGTGGGTGACTATGAGCAAGTTCGAAGCGGCACCGAACTACAAATCTAAGTCTATGAATCTAAGTCTATGAATCTAAGTCCGCAAATCTAAGTCCACCAATTTAAATCGCAAACTTACTAAGCAAAATTTGGTTATAGAGAAGGAGCTTGTTCATGAGTGACAATGTCAATCAGTCTCAGCCTATTGAAAATGTCCGCGATAGCGGTGCAGAAAGAGCAGCAAGTTCATCGGCCGCTGAAGCCTATAGCCCTGGTATGCGCCCTGAAGCAGCTAAAGGAGCAGACACTTCCGCTGGCGCTCTACCTCCCGCTAGCGTAGACGACAAAGGCATTTCCTTTGGACCAACTGATGGCGGCTCCAAAAACAATATGCAGAATACCTCTAAAAGCAGTGATGGCACAAGCGTGCAGACCAGCACTGCCAACGATGGCACTCGTGAAAGCACTAGATTTGACGAAAGCGGCAATAAGACTAACTCTGAAACAAAGAGACCTGATGGCAGTTCTATAAATACTAGTTACGAAAAAGATGGCAGCAAAAATACTAATGTATTCGATGCCGACGGCAATCGCACTCAGTCAGAAAGCAAGAAGCCAGACGGCTCTTCAGACAATTCGACCTATCGCCAAGACGGCACACGTGACACCAACCACTTTGACAAAGATGGCGTTCTCACAAATTCAGAGACCAAGCGCCCTGACGGTAGCTCTATCAATACCAAGCACGAACCTGATGGCAGCAAAAACACCAATGTTTTTGACGCCGACGGCAATCGCGTTCAGTCTGAGAGCAAGAAGCCAGACGGCTCTTCAGACAATTCGACCTATCGCCAAGACGGCACAAGAGACACCAACCACTTTGACAAAGATGGCGTTCGCACCAACTCAGAAACCCAAAGACCTGATGGTAGCTCTATTAACAGCAGCTACGAAAAAGATGGCACTAAAAACACTAACCTATTTGATGCCAATGGCGCTATCACTAATTCCGAAACAAAGCGATCTGACGGCTCAAGCACAAACACCAGCTTTGACAAGAATGGCAATACCATCATTCGCGACTTTAGCCCTAATGGCGACCTAGTGCGCGGCGGGTAGAATCGGCAGCGATAGTAAGAGATAGAATATGCCACGAAGACTTAAGCCCTGAAAGCTTGATCCTTCGTGGCATATTTTTGCTTTTCTGGCCCGAGACTTAGCCGACCTTTAATTTTCTACTACATTCTATAGTCTTACAGAGGCCAAAAAATTGGTTTCAGAGACAAACCAAAGAAGTAGAAAAGCACAATAGAAGAAGGTCTTGATGCTGTCGCAAGAAAAACCAAAAAAAGAAAAAAAAGCGGAGCGAACAGCCAATGCCATTCGCCCCGCCTCCAAAAATTGCTTTTTGAAACTAAGTCCCGAGAGACTTAGCTGTAGAAAGCCTCGCCGCGCTTCGCCTTGTCGACGATGAGCTGAGCGGGCTTGTAGTTGTCACCAGCCACCTGCGAGAGGTACTGCAGCTTCTGATGAATGGTGCGCATGCCGACCTGGTCAGCGTAACCGAGCACACCACCCAAGAACGGAGCAAAGCCCGTTCCGAAGATCATGGCCAGGTCCAGCTGCGACGGGTCGGTGATGATGCCTTCCTGCAAGCACAGCGCTGCTTCGTTGACCATGGGCAGGAAGAGGCGATCCTGGATCGCTCCCACCGTCATGACCTTGGGCGCAGCCGTGATGGCAGCAGCGATGTCGGGGTTGATACCAGCGCGACGACCAGTCTTGGGGTCGTACAGGTAGAGGCCCTTGCCACCCTTCTTGCCGAGCAGCTTGGTGCTCTTGATCATGGCGATCATCGGCGGGGGCGCCAGACGGGCACCCAGAGCGGCGTGCATGACGTCGATGACGTGGGCGACGATGTCGAGGCCGACTTCGTCCATCAGGGCAATCGGGCCCATGGGCATGCCGAACTTGGTGGCAGCCTTGTCGATGTCGTCAGCGGAGACGCCTTCCAACAGAAGCGTGAACGCTTCCTTCATGTAGGGCGAGAGCACGCGGTTGACGACGAAGCCCGGGCCGTCATTGGTGACGACCGTGGTCTTGCCCAGACGCATGCCGAAGGCCTTGGCCAGAGCGACGGTTTCAGCAGAGCTGTCTTCCGCCTTGACCACTTCCACCAGCTTCATCTTGTGCACCGGGTTGAAGAAGTGCAGACCAACCACGTTGGCGGGAGTGCGAGCAGCCTTGGCCATCTCGTCCATCGACAACGAAGAGGTGTTCGACGCGAAGACGAAAGGCTTGGTGATCACCTTCTCCAGCTCAGCCAGAACCGCCTTCTTCACCACCATCTTCTCGACCACAGCCTCGATCACGAGGTCGCAGTCAGACATGTCGGCGTAGTTGACGGTGGCCTTGATGGCGCCATACTTCATGTCGGCTTCGGTCTGAGACATCTTGCGCTTGGCCACCAGGCCATCGAAGAGTGCCTTGATACCGGCCATGCCCTTGTCGAGCGCAGCCTGGTCGATGTCCTTGAGCACGACTGCGTAGCCAGAGTAGGCAGCCGCCTGAGCGATGCCTGCACCCATGACACCGGCGCCGAGCACACCAACGGTGCCGACCTTGATAGCCGGCTTGATGCCTTCGGGCATGCGCTTGCTTTCGGTTTCGGCGAAGAGAATGCCGACCAGAGCACGAGACACCGACGATACCGCCAGGCGCGAGAAGATCAGCGATTCCATCTCGAAGGCCTTTTCCTGCGGCATGTTCCAGGTCTTGAGGATGAGCTTGAGAGCCTCCAGGGGAGCCGGGTACTTGCCCTTGGTCTGAGCCAACACCATCTTGGTCGCCATGTTGGCGAAGACGGCGCGACCGGCCTTGGTTTCGATGCCAGCGTCGATCATGCGCTGCTTGAAGGGCTTCTGGAAGCGCTTGGGCTTGGCACCCGAAGCGAGTTCCACAGCACGCTTGACCAGGTCAGCGGGAACGGCCGTTTCGTCGACGAGACCAAGGCGCCAGGCCTTGAGACCATCGACACGGGAGCCCGTGGAGATCATCTGGAAGCCCTGCTGCAAGCCGATCAGCTTGGGCAGACGGATGGTACCACCCCAGCCAGGCAGGAAGCCCAGCTGAGTCTCCGGCAGACCGAGCGAGGTCTTGGGAGAAGTGGAGGCGATGCGGATCTTGCAACCCAGCGACAGCTCCAGACCACCACCCAGGCAGGTGCCATTGATGGCAGCCACGGTAGGGTAGGGCAGAGCAGCGATGCGGTTGAAGACACCACGGCCGTGCATGGTGGCATCATAGATCTGCTTCGAAGGCTGCGACTGGAGGAAACGAATTTCCTTGACGTCAGCGCCGGCGAAGAAGTTGTCGTCCTTGCCAGACGAAATCACGAGGCCCTTCACGTCAGTGCGGGCTTCCAGGTCGCTGAGGACAGCAGTGAACTCGCTGAAGAAAGCCTGCGAGAGCACGTTGAGTTTGCTGTCGGGGGTGTTGATCACGACGTGCGCGATGCCCCCAGGCAGCATGTTGAGAGTGACGATCTTGTTAGTCATATTACTTTCCCTCGAATTCGGGGTTGGAAATGAGAGTGGCAATACCCATGCCACCACCGATACAAAGAGCAGCAATGCCCAACTTCTTCTTACGGAGCTTCAGCTCGTGAGCCAGGGTGAGGATGAGGCGAGCACCAGAGACGCCGATGGGGTGACCCAGTGCGATGGCGCCGCCGTTGACGTTGACCTTGCTGCGGTCGAGACCGAGCAGCTTTTCGCAAGCCAGATACTGGGTGGCGAAAGCTTCGTTCAGCTCGATCAAGTCGATGTCAGCAAGAGTGAGGTTGTTGCGCTCGAGCAATTTCTGGATAGCGGCAACAGGGCCGATACCCATCTGTTCGGGGTCCACACCAGCGGTGCAGCTGTCGACCAGTTCGGCCAGAGGCGTGGCGCCCAGCTCCTTGGTCTTCGCTTCCGAGGCGATGACGAGTGCACAAGCACCGTCGTTGATGCCAGAGGCGTTACCGGCGGTAATCACCTTGGTGCCGAGCACTGGCTTAAGTCCGGCAAGGGCTTCCTTGCTGGTCTTGCGAGCATGCTCGTCGCGGGTGAAGAAGCCGCGGCCGGGAACTTCAATCGGGTCGATTTCGATGTCGAAACGACCGCTCTTGATGGCCTCGTTGGCCAGGGTCTGTGAACGCAGAGCGTACTCGTCGGCCTCTTCGCGGGTGACGTTGTAGGCGTCAGCCAAGCGCTGGGCAGTGCCGGCCATGTAGACCGTCTTCATGTCCTTGAGCAGCTTGGTGGGCGCCAGACCATTGTCGGCCAGGGCGAAAGGCGTGGGACGAGGGCCCATCTTGGCGAACTTGACGTACTTGGCGATCAAGCCAGTCCAGCGCAGATAACCTGGCAGGAGATAGGGAATGGTGGACATCGACTCAGCGCCGCCGGCGAGAACCAGGTCGGCATCGCCGAGGGCAATCAGGCGCATACCGTCGTTGACGGCCTGCATGCCAGAGCCGCACTGGCGCTGAACGGTGTAAGCGGGAATTGATGCAGGCAGCCCCGACTCAAGCTGCGCGAAACGCGCCGTATTGGGCGTGTAGGAACTCTGGTAGCCATGACCAAGGATGATTTGGTCGATGGCATCGGCGACGATGTTGGCACGGCGGATGGCGTTCACCATCGCGTGACCGGCCAACTTATCGACCGTAACCATTTTCAGGCTGCGGCCAAAAGAACCGATAGGGGTACGACTGCCAGAGAGAAGATAGACTTTTGATCCGGATTTCATGGGATTCTCCGTAGATTTAGGTTTTATTGTCGAGCACCCTCAGGCGAATAGCAACTTCTTGCCAAAGCCTGAGAGTGTCTCGCCTGCCAAGCGGCAGAGTTTTTGTTGAAGAAATTCAGCGCGACCAGAGGCCGTTCTCTTGCAAGAGAGCCTCGGTGCGGCTGGTGAGGACACCTACGGGTGACTTGCTACTGACGCAATCCGCGACGATGGCATTGAAGTCGGCGGTCACCTTCTTGGCCTGCTCGAGAGCAGCACCAGTAAGCAAACCAGCCTTTTCCAACGCCGGAACAGAACCCATGTAGCCAGACATCACCGCTTGCCATTTCTGGTCGCGAGTGAGAGTGAACTGCAGGGAGCTGAAGTTTGTGATCGTCGGCAGAATGAGGATGTAGCCTTTGTCGGTGTCGAGAGGCTCCGGTTCGAATCCGGGCACGCAAAGCTTGCCGCAGACCCAACGCCACAGTGTCATCTTGCGATTCTCACGACGACGTGACTTTTCATCGTGGGCACCGTCGCCGACGTCACAGACGATGATGTTCTGAGGCTGGGCGCCGTAGAACTTTTCGGGAATGCTGACGGGAGTGCGACCTTCTTCCGAAAGGGCACCATCGTGCAGCCAGAAGTTTTCACCACCAACTTCGATCGGAACAGCATCGATGATGCCAGGTACCGCGCAACTGCCACGAATGGAAGCCCCGAGAGGTCCCGACTCGGTGTTGAGCAAGCGGTAGCCGCCGTTCTTGCGCATCTGGTGAACGCCGGTGGAGTTGAAGACCAGCTGGTCATCGCCGACATTGGCCATCGTCCAGTACTTGGTCGGCCAAATGGGCGAACCCATCTGCTGGCCAACGACTTTTTCGATGAACTCGCCCACTTTTTCAGAACTGAGAACACCGAAGCGGGGGCGGCTGGTCTCATAACGACTCTGCATCAGGTATGCAAAAAGAATTTTCAGCATGCTGCCGCGACGGGTGAGAAGACTAGAGAAGTCGACGTCGATTGCAGTGGTTACCGTGGTCTTGGCATCCATACCGGAAGCCATCATGACAGTGGGCAAAGACCCACCGCTGATGCCACCGACAGATTTCCAGTTGTTGATACCAGCGTGGTCACAGGCGAGGATAACTCCAGCACCTGCAAGGATGGCCCGGGAACCGCCGCTGGATACAAGCAAATGCATTTGGGGTGGAGTGTCCGCGTTGGACGGTACCACCATTTTTTTAGTATTGGCACTCATTGTTTGCTCCATGAGCTTTAGGGCCGCAAAAAAATTGCAGCGAACAAGCCTCTGACCCGAGCAAAAACCACAGACACCAGTCTGGGGGTCTGTGTGGGGCGTAAGGCATAAGGGGGAAGAGAAAAAGGGTGTTAGAAAGACCTGTTTGTTTTTGGTTTTGAAAGAAAGACGTTCAGATACTAGTAACTCCGCGTTACCAAACTCAACGGGAAACAGGACACTATTAGCTTTTAGTTCATGACATTAGGTTAAAAGCATATCTAAATTAGATCTGCAACATGCTTTTTGGTGCAACAGTTGGCAAGCCTGCGCCAAGGTAACTAGTTACGCTAGCGATGTTACAGAAAAACGCTTGTCAAGCGGCTATTGGTGCGGTTTCTAGGGCAATGAGCAGAGATTCAAAGAAAAGCTTTAGATAGTAAATCTAGGATGTTCTTGAGATAGAGCGACAAGATCGCATAGGCTTCGGCCGTCATTCTTTTTTTTACTCAAATAAAAAACAAACAAAACAAACAGCTACAACCTACACAGCACTTCACTAACACCACATCAGCCACGCTCTTAAGGCGCCCGTCGGACACCAGTCACTCATCGGTAACGACAGCTACTAGCGTTGCTATGCACTTGAGCCAGATCAACCAACCGATCAAGAGACACAAGGCACAGCAGAGCAAGCAATCAAGCGCCACGTAGTCAAGAGCAAGTCTAGTCCCCAATTTTCTCTAGCAGCGAAAAAGCGATCAGGATATCGCCGGTTTTCGCTTGGCAACCACATCGACGGAGTCCAATATGATGAGCAATCAAAACATGCTTGTTGGCCGCTTCTGGCAACACGTATTTACCATGCAGGACGCGACAGCAGTTCTGCTCAAGAACCCAATCACCAAAACCGAAATCATCACCACGATGGTTGGCCCCATGGGCGGTGGCGGTGTTGTCGTCGTACAACCTCGCCCCTATGTCGAACTGCCCTGGAAACAGGTCGGCGAAATCGTGGCCGAGATGATCGTTACTCTCCAGCAGGCTGGCGTGAAGCGCGGTGACCGCGTCGCCATCCTCTCCTGGAACTGCCCCGAATGGGTCTGGACCGACATCGCCATCCAAACACTGGGTGCAGTCGCCGTTCCCATCTATCCCAACAGTGCCTCTGAAGCAGTCAACTACATCGTCAACGACTGCGGCGCCACGCTTTTGATCGGAGACGACGGCAGCCAGACCAAGAAGGTCGATGCCAACGGTCCGGTCAAGACCCTGCTGTTCTCTGATCTGGCCGGCAAGTCCGAAACCTATCAGCGTCGCGTCAAGGGCGTCGAAGCCAAGCCAAGCGACGGCGCCTTCGGTGAGTTCGAACAAATCAAGGTCAGCGCCGAAGCCAAGGCAGTCCTCGACTTCCTCCATATCGGCAGCAAGGCTGGCACGATGTCGAGCGACAAGGCCGTCGCCTTCAACGAAGTCGTGGCCGCTGGTCAGAAGTCGCACGGTGTCCGCATGAGCGACATCTGCACCATGATCTACACCTCTGGCTCAACCGGCCAGCCCAAGGGTGTCGCCCTCACCAACGCCAACATCACGGCTTCCTGCCAGGGTGTTCACGACCACGGCTTCGACTTCAACGAGTCTGATGTCTACCTGAGCTATCTGCCTCTGGCACACTGCTACGAGCGCATCAATGGCCAGTACATCTGCCTCTGGAACGCCGTTCCCACAGCTTTCTGCAAGGTGGAAGAAGTGGGCAAGGTGGTGAAGATCATCCGTCCGACGATTCTGCTCGGCGTGCCCCAGGTCTGGCGCAAAATCAAGGAAAAGATCGAAGGCGAAATCGCTGGCGCCAAGGGCTTCAAGGCCAAGCTGATCAAGTGGGCCTTCAAGCAAGAGTCTGGCTTCTCGCACTGGGTCGCCGACAAGCTGGTGTTCCGCACCATCCGTGCTGGTCTCGGTGGTCGTCTGCGCATCATGGGCTCTGGTGGCGCCGCCATCTCGCCCGAGGTGATCAGCTTCTACAAGAGCATCGGCCTCAACATCGTGCAAGGCTATGGCCTGACTGAGACCTGTGGTGCCATCGCCGCCAACAGCCCGACTTCCAACAAGGTCGGCACCGTTGGCAAGATGATTCCCGGTGTCGAAATCAAGTTCGTTCCGCTGCCCGGAGCCGGCCCTGACGCCAAGGGTGGCATCATCTACCTCAAGGGCGGCCCGGTCTGCACTGGCTACTGGAACCTCCCGGAAGACAGCGCCAAGTCGTTCAGTGATGATGGCTGGTTCAACACCGGCGACATCGGTCACCTCGACGAAGACGACTGCCTGGTGATCACCGGCCGCGCCAAGCGTCTCTTCAAGACCGAGGGCGGCAAGTACGTCGCTCCCGAGAAGGTCGAGAAGGCTTTCGATGGCGCCGCCATCATTCAAGCGATTGTGCCGGTTGGCAACGACCGTCCCTTCATCAGTGCTTTGATTTTCGTCAATGCACTGGCTGCCAAAGAACTGCTCACCGCCAAAGGTGTGGCTTGTCCTGCCGGTTCTGCCGAAAGCGTGCAGACTTTCCTGGCTGGCCATGACCTTGTCAAGGAAGCAATCAAGGCGGCAATCGCTGAAGGCAACACCCGCCTGGAGCACTGGGAAACAGTGAAGAAGGTGGAAATCATCGCCGATGAAGCAACCGTGGCCAACGGCTTGCTCACCGCCACTCTCAAGATTCGCACCGAAGAAGCGATGAAGCGCTACGCCGATCGCGTCGAGGCAATCTACGCCAAGCCGGGCAAGTAAGTCGGTCCTAAGCCCGACAAAATAACAAGGCCTGGCTAAATAACAAGACCCGTAAAAAGGTCACAGTCGCTCGCAGGGGGGCAGTCGCAAGACTGCTCCCTTGCTTTTTCATGCTGCCAAAAGCAGCTAGCAAGTTAAGGAATTTATCGTGCAACACAACAATAATAATATGACTGCAATCGCTTCCGACATCACCGTTCTCGGTGCCAACACTTCAGACATCACCAGCGCCAACATCCACGTCGAAAGACTTGGAGTCGTCGCTTCTCCCCACGGCCGCTTCCAGGAGGAAGGCGTCCTCAACCCCGCGGTTTTTAGCGATCGTGAAGGCAATCTCGTCATGATCATGCGCTCTGTTGCCGTCGGCAATCAGTCGCGCCTTGAGACTCTTCGTCAAATCTGGAAAGATGGCAAACCCGCTGTCGATGCCAGTGGCAACGAAGTTGGCTTCGAACGTGTCGGCTTCGCCCTCGTTCCTCAGGCCAAATATGAGCGCCGTCGCCGCGCCACCACCAGCGGTTCATTCGAACTGGTCGGCGGTGAAGGCTGCGAAGATGCTCGTGTCACTTTTATCGCTGAACTCGACCTTTTCGTCATGTGCTACACCGCCTTCGGCTTCGATGGTCCGCGCATTGCGCTGGCTACGTCGCAAGATGGTTATAAGTGGAAGCGCCTCGGCTTGGTCCATATTCCTTCTGTCTTCGGCCTGGCCAAAGACGACAAGGATGCGGCCTTCTTCCCCGAACCCGTCTTCTCACCCAGTGGTGAAATCTGCCTCGCCATGTACCATCGGCCCATGGTCAATGTTCCGGTCTCCGGGACTCTCGACCAGATTCAGTCGACCTTCAAGGCCGACCCGACCGAGCGTCAGTGCGTGCGCATCGCCTACATTCCGCTGGCTCCCGTCAAAGACAACCTGATCAATTTGCTCAACGTCACCGAATCTGACCTCGTGCTTGCTCCTGGTGCAAACTGGGGCTGCTTCAAGGTTGGCGCCGGCACTGTGCCGATTCGCATCAAGCAGGGTTGGTTGGAAATCTTCCACGGCGTCGACCAAGTTATAGACGAACGCACTGGCCGCTACCACAGCTGCTACAGCGCTGGTCTCTTGCTGCACGACGGCGATGAACCACACCGCCTGCTCTACGTCTCGCCTACCACAATCCTCAAGCCTGAAACTCCCGAAGAGTTGTCTGGCGTCGTCAACAACGTCGTCTTCCCCACCGGTATGGTTGAAAGACCTGACCTGGCAAAGACTGCTGACGAGAACGTTTTCGACATCTTCTACGGCATGGCTGATCGCTTGATCGGCAAGTGTCGCCTGACTGTGTCGTTCAACTAAGCCTGACAAATAATACTGTTCTCCTATCCGATAGTTTTTCTGCAATTCGCTTGCAGAGAGGTTATCGGATAGGCGGGACTTTATTTCTTACCTCATATTTTCTCCAAATTTTTAAAATTTGAGCTATAACTATATTCTATAATATTAGAGTTTTCTTTTTTTTGAAAACTATGAAAAAGCCGATAAGTTGTCCTTTTCGAGTTTTTAAAACGGATAGATTTTTTCGGAAAAAATCTATCCGTTTTTGGAAACAGAAAAAGTGACGAGTAACTAATAGAGAACAAATTCCTGAGGTGGAACAGGAATTATTTCCATGGTCAGCTCTGCTTTCTCAGCGGCGCCAAGGTAGATGCAACCCGCTTGAGCAATCGTCCACAGAGGCGAACCGGATGCACTTTCTTTTGTACCAACCATCCAACCTTTGTTGGCTAGATATTGCTGTGTGGCATTGCTGAGGCTCAAGCGTAATAAGGCAAATGGCTCAGCAGGTTGCTTGGCAAGAAATTCAGAAATGGCATCTTCGCGATTTTGATAACCGCTAAGTATTTTGCCAGCAGCGTTGAGCACTCCATTCTTGAAGGCTGCTTCGCGATTGCAGAAGATCCACGTAGCGCTGGAGCTAATCGTGGGCACGAAAATTACTGTGTTCATAAAAGTGTTTTTTTGTTGTTGATGAAATTACAAATCGAAGCAAGCACTACGCCTTCTACGCAAAGGCTATACCAGAGTGAAAAGGTTCAGAAAAGCTGCTTGTGTAATTGTTGGGGCTTATGCTTAGTTCTTAAATGATGAATAAGTAAGTAAGTGAATATACAAACAAACTAGCTAACACAGAGCCACTATAACAAGGTTATTCTATGCTCAGGGATTGCTTCTACCACGATTTCAATAGAGTAGCTGAGTTACTTTACATACCGGCAGTAGTTTTCTAGAATCAGCATTTCAGACTATGAGTATGCAATGAAAGTCAAACTGTTCACATCCCTCGCCCTCCTCGCACTAATGTCCCGCCCCGCAGCGACATTGGCTCACAAACAGTCAGAAGGCCCCTTGCCTCTCAAAGCGGCAATAACATTGCCGCTAACGACGGAGGCTCTCACTTTAGACATCCTCAGCTGTGATTTTCGTCTAACCCACGAACAACGCGACAATATCGAAGTGCGCGTAAACTACCCCAAGCATTGGAGCGTGGACGACAAAGGAATAGTCAAACAGCTCAACGTGGCACGCTGCCCCACCGGCATCTACCATACTCAAAACGGCCACAACCTTATAGGTAGCGGCACCATTCCAGCAAAATGCTCAATAAATATAACTGGTGATGGCGTCTTTCTAAATGGAAAAAAATTGCCAGTAGAGCGCAAAGCCACAAAGCCAGGGGTCATCGGCACGGAGTTCACTTCAGAAGGTATTTTCATCAACGGCCACCGCTTGCTAGCTGGCAATACAGACGCAGGAAGCGATAGGGAACTCGACGTCTTGCAAGTAGCAGTGCCAACTAATTATCAAGGCTCTCTTACCGTGCAGAGTAAGGGGTCACTACCCGCATCAATTGACTCTTGGTCTGCGGCAAGCATAAAAGTATTAGCCGCTGGCAAAGGAGAGCTGACAATTGATTCAATTAACCCGATTAATTCAATTGATTCAAACAACTCAAACAATCCAATTGATTCAAGCAATTCAAGAAATTGCCAATGCGAACTTAGCTGCGAAAATAGCGGCAAAATAGTCGTCAACAATCTCAACAGTCAAGATTTCAAAGTCAAAGCTACAGAGCAAGGCAAGATCAATATTAAGAAGGCCAACTGTTCTAAAGCGGTGCTGTACGTTGCCAACGACGGGGTAGCCTCTGTTGACAGTGGCACAATCGAAAAATGTGAGACCACTGCCAGCGGCAAATCAAGCGTAAATCTCAAAATGAAGGCTCGCTCTGTCACTATCAATGCCGACGGAGCCAGTAAGATCTCTATTGCCGACGGCGCAGTCAACTATCTCAAGATAACCCGAAGCCAAGATGCGAAAGTAAATGTAGCTAGCGAAATTGGCTGTCTAGAAGAATTTAGCGGAGACCATGCCGGCTTGATCTATACCAATCCACTATTTAAGAGTACTTTTGAACAAAGTTTGCAAAGCACTCATCCAACAAAGAGCGAAAATTGAAGATGACAGAAAACAATGACGATTTGGTTCCAAATTTCTTGCCAACACTGGGCCAACGGCTTGCTTTAACTCAACAATCTATTGGAAGATTTCTAAGTGAAAAAGAAATCTCAGATTGCTTAGATGGTGCAGCATGCATGATGGTAAAACGCTCACACAAAGTGGCACAGGAAAGAAAACACGGCATTGTTGATATCGATCCAGATAACGTTGCACTTGACTGGAACAGCCGCCGCATAGAATTCACTGAATCTTGCTGGCCGTCCATTGTCCTATATGTGTTCACAGACCCAGACTGTATAAAAAATTGCCAACAAGTTCTAGACCAAGCCAAAGTAGAATACGAAATAGAAGTAAATGACTCAGACGCAATCGAACACGTCATTTCAGAAGGAAGCTGGTATCCACCAACATTGAGAAGTAGCCCACAAGATGAGCTAACAAGAGCTAAGAATTATTTTGTTGTTACTAGCGAGTCTTTCACATCTCATCAAGCAATAGAGGTTAGTCGCCGGTTCCTTGAGATAATTGCAAAATTATTCGACAATGGTGCAATCAATATTTCAGTTGAAAGTGGCAATCTTGGCCACTCTAAAGAGGTTTGGAAAGAGATACTGCGTGATCGTCTTGAACAGCCGCAGCAAAGCCTCCTGATGGCGTTCGTTCAAATGCCACTTACCTATGATGATTTTGTCTATTCATGCGGAATGCATCACCTCGGCCAGCAGGATTTTGTGATTAGCCACGACACACTGATTAAACTAGGCCACAGCGAAGATGACTACAGCCTGGCAGCCTATAACATTTTTCAATCACTAGCGCTTTATCTATTAAGTGAAAATAGACCGAAAGTATTTCGCTCAGGCAATACTTTCAGTATCGAAAACGGCACTCTACTCAGAGCAACAGTCGAACCATACATGGTCTTGAAAGAGACTGATATCCGCTTCAACCAATTCGGAGTTTGGCGCATAACATTGCCTGAGACAGTATGCTAGGAGCCTACCAAATGACCGAAAAAACTCTCGACGAACTAATCTGCCTTGATGACCCAGGTTGGCCAGAAGTTCAAGAATGGCTTGCTGAAGCAAAAAATCAAGTTGAGGTACTTCCCCCGAACCTCGCGGCGCGCAGCGAGGCGCTACTAGAAACTCAAGTGACGACTCGTTCAATAATGGGCACTATCGTCTACGAAACCGGTGGTCTGCTTATTGACCATGGCTGGCTGAGAATTCTGGGATCTGGCCACGAAAAGCTAAGACGAACAATGCCCCAGTGGACGCTAGAAGCAACTGGCATTCGCCTACTTGAGTCACCAGAAATTCTCATTGGCGACGACGTCATGGGTGGCTTCTATGCCATGTGTGCCGACGAGGAAGGTCTCCGCAATCATGTCTCGTACCTGGCTCCTGATACTTTGGCGTGGGAAAATATGGGCCTGACCTATAGCGAATTCATCTACAGCTTCTGCCTAAATGGAGACCTTGAAGATTACTACAGCACGCTGCGCTGGCCGGGTTGGCAGTCTGTCATTGCCGAAATGCACGGGGATCAATGCCTCTCTGTCGTGCCGCCACTGGGATTCAAATCGGTTGTCAGATCTGAACGAGTTACTCTTGAGAAAAGAGCGAAGAAACCCGTACCCGCACTTGACGCTTATCTTTTTGCACTAGACATGGGCGCCCAGCTCGCAGACGTACCAGACGGTGCCACAGTAGTGTTTAAGGATATGTAATCAGAAACCTTGAGTCCACACAGCATTGGGGAACCTTGCTTTTGCCACTGACCGCTGGTGTACGAGTAATGACGCATGTTCTCGTAGCGCCGCACAGACACTAAAGATTTATATTGAACAAGCTCTCTCACAAAAAGCTTTTAATTAGCTTCAACGATCGTTCGACTTCACTATCTAAAAGCTCTCGATCTCCGCTGCCAATTACATAGACTTTAACATCGGTTCGCTTGTGCAGTTCATAGTCGAGCGAACGCGCCCAAAAAGCTGAACTTGGCTTCCCGTCCCGCGGCGACTTTTCTAAGGCCTTGCAATAGTGGAATGATTTTCCAGCAATGGTGGTCTGTCCTTGCTCCCAAATCTTTACTGCGTACATCGGTATATCGGTACCTGCTAGCACGACTTTTTCGGTGCCTATATCAATGGCTCTATTAAATTCCATTTTGACTCCTTGCTGCTCAGCAAACCAATCGTCCTTTAGCTCAGTAGGGAGCCAATGACGTTTATCGCCAGCTAGGACATGACTGCCTATGACCATAAAAGTACCGCTAGTCTTATGTCTCATATTGACACTGGTTGCACCCGACATAAAGTGTTGATAGGTATCTAGTTCAGCTTCATCGATAACAATCAGTTCAGCAAGCTTTACCTTTGCCCGTCGAGTATTAGTCAAACGAAACCAATAGAAGCAGCTCCCCAGAACAGCAACCAAGATAACGACCAGAGTTACTACTAATAAAAAAGTCCCGATTCCATTCACAGCAAACCTCTTAATACTCAATCTGAGAGAGATTGAGAAAACATACTTGGGAGCATTATTATCACCGATACTCAGCTGACATTACATCTTCCACCGCCCCTCTCGCCAGGCTGGTACAATTAAAAGCCACATGAAGGGCCTCAGCGAGCGCCCGCCTCGGGAGTTCGGCATTGGAAGAAGCTAGAGAAATGGAACAAACTACAGACATAGATCAAACTAAACCAAAAGAGCAGGCTGAGCAAGAAGTTCCTACAGAACAAAGAAATGAGCCAACAGAAGTTCTTGTACCTCAGTTTGTGGTTCCACTGGGCACGACTTTGGCCGAGCTAGAAACAGCAAAGCAACGGCTACTTACCAATGAAGAAATCATTGAATGCAGAGACAAAGAACCCTGCGTCATGATGAAAGCCGAAGATGTTGAAAAGCTCAGCGCCGTGCGTGAATTCGTTGACATTCATGCCGAAAATGTCTTGGCTGATTGGCACCGCCGCCGCATTGAATTTTGCGAAAGCTTCTGGCCATCATTGGTTTTCTATGTTCCGACTAAAGGTGAAGTGACACAAGATTGCCGCGAGTTGCTCGATGCCCGCGAAGTAAAATACGAGATAAAGCCGCATAGCAAGACCTTGCACAAACACTTTGAAGAGCAAGCATCTTGGTACACACCAGTTGCCTCCGGTGAAGAAATTGCTAGCATCGCCGAGCACACTGATTATTTTGTGCTTCGCACAAAACCATTCAAAAGCAGTCAGGCACTTGAAATTTCCGCGCCATTTATTCCGCTAATTGGCGAATTGCTCGACCTCGGAGCACTTGGTGTTTCACTTGAAACCGCCAATTTAGTTCATTCAAAAGAAGCGTGGATGCGGTTCGTGCGCAGATTCAGAGAACAGCCACTTGAGACTTGCGTTTTTTCGCTTGCACAAATGCCTGTGACGACGCCTGATTCGATTATTTCAATCGGCATGCACTGCCTTGGCCAGCCAGACTACAGCATCAAAAAAGAAACACTTCTGAGCATGGGCTTCACTCCAGAAAACATGGGCGAAGCGGCTTGCAATCTCTTTCAATCTCTGGCCACCTACTTGATTGGCACCTGCCCACCAAATAGTTTCATTTCAGGAAACACTTTTAGCATCACAGCTGACGCGCCCCGCTTGAAAGTAGATATTCAAAATTGCAATCTCTTTAAAGATGCCGACATTCGCTACAACCCCTTTGGCGTGTGGCATTTGAGTAGAGAGTGAGAAGCCGAGGCTTCACCACAATTTGCACTAGAAACTACCAAACCCTACATAGCCAAGGAGTATGGCATGGTATCGCCGGACAAAGAGGAAGAACTAGTTACTTGGTTTATAATCTCGCTCGGAGCGTCCCTCTCGCTGCTTGAAAAATCAAAAGAACGCCTTCTCACCGAAGACGAAATACTTAAACACAGAGACGAAGCGCCATGCATCATGGTCACGATGGAAGCTGCGGACAAAATGAAAGCTTCACGCGGCTATGAAGATATTGATCCAGAAAATGTACTAGTTGATTGGCAGCGTCGTAGAATCGAATTCGTTGAGACCTATTGGCCCTGCCTCGTATTCTATGTTCTAACGAAAGACTCGGCTACAAAAAAATGCTGTGATTTGCTCGAATCGAAAGGCATCGATTATCAAATCGAAGAACGCGACGAAGCACTACCTGCGCTGATCACCAGCTATGCAAGTTACTACAATCCAATGATGGAAGCAAAAGAGCGCGAGAGCCTAACTACCCACACAAACTACTTAATTGTACGTAGCAAACCATTCAAAAGCTCTGAAGCAGAAGATACAACAAAGGCTTTTCTTCCACTAGTAAGTGAACTATTCGACATAGGTGCATTGGGTATTTCACTGGAAAGCTCGTCCATAATGCACTCCAAAGGCGCATGGAAACTCTTTGCTGAAGAGCTAGAAAAGAATCCACTTGCCTCAATGCTCTGCGCCTTCGTGCAAATGCCAGTGAGTATCGAAGGAGCATACATGTCAGTTGGAATGCAAAGTCTTGGCCAAGCTGACTACATAATCGAAACAAAAACTCTAAAAGCCCTTGGCCATAGAGATAAAGCTGAAGAGTTGTCGATTGCAGCCAACGACCTGTTCCAAAGCCTGGCTTTCTACCAGCTCGGTGAATGCCCAGCCAATGGATTTCTCTCAGGCAATACCTTTAGCTTAACCGCAGACAGTCCACGCCTTAGAGTGCGCATAGAACCGTGCAAATTCTTCCAAGAATCTGACATTCGCTACAACCCATTTGGCGTATGGCGACTGAGTCTAAAGTGAGAAGGTAGAATGCGAAAACTAATATTATTGAACCGCGAAGAAATTGACGTATGGATAGATCCAAGGCTATCAAACGGCGATAGCCCATTCGAAGACTTGCCGACACTGGAAGGTTTTCCTGGAGTTATTAAGGCTAAAGAAGCCATCTCTATTAACATCTTCGACTTCTCTGAGCTACTTTATCGAAGATCAATTTCAGACCAGCCTAAGTATCTCTTCGCCCTTTACCGCGTCCCGCTGCCACTTGATCGAAACGAAGTGAACGGCAGCGTCTGGAAATCTTCATTGGTCCACCCAGCTAGGCCGGTTCAGAGCAATGAATAAGAAACTCCTCGCAGATTTTGCAGTGTATGCTGACAAGAACGATCCCACAGGCACTGGTGCCAGGATAGCTGGAATTTTTCTAACCATTCTCAGATTCGAATACCAGTACAAGCTAGCGAGATATGACTACGTACGTATATTGCCTACTGATGGACCTCCCGGTGAGCTCAAGATTTCAGGCTTGAGCCCAATCTCTAAATGCATATTCTTTGTAGAAATGGGGCGATTCAAAGACTTGACCGAGCCTATGTCTTTCGACTACTGGCTCGACCTGCTTTCAAATCTACTGAAGACGTTAGCTCAACAAGAAAATTCTGAAATTGAACCAATTGAAGAAGCACGATTGAGAATCAGTGCCGATAAAAATTGCACGACGGTCAAAATGACCAAGCTTGTAAAACAAACGCGTAAATATTTGATCGAACCAGAGTTGAAACTCAAAGCCAATTACTTCGGCCTCCTTCTCTATGTGCGGCTCACAGAGCTCACTACAGGCCTGGTTGCCTATCGGTTCGTAGCGCAAGCTGGTTATCTAGACATTATTGGGATGTGTGATCATTTCTCGATAACTGAAAATCAGCTAGTCTTGCACCACAAACCACAATGGTCGGGATTGGCACATTACAGAGGAAGAGGCTTCGTTGCGCCTCTCAAAATCCCACTAGCAAATTTTCAGTTCTCAAATCAAACCACTATTTGATTTATGCAATAGAGCGATTTTGCTTGGCTGGAATCACTCGACCTGAGCGCTCAGCTGGCGCAGGATGAGCCGCTAAAGAAATGTCGTAATTCAATCGCAAAAGGTAACTCGCTATACGCTCAACAGAGAAACCAGACATTTTATCGTTTTGGATTTTTGAAATTATTGGTTGATCTACACCAAGTCGTTTAGCGATCTGAGCTTGTGTACTTGTCTCAAGAGCCTTAGCAATAGCTTCCTGCAGTATAGAAAACAAGCACGACTTGATAGTCAGCTCAGCGGCTTCCTCTTCAGAGAAACCTAAATCGACGAATACATTGCCACTACCTGTAGTGAAAATTTCTTCACTCATAACCTAACTTCCTTCTTTTATCAACCAACCGTTTGTATCGCTCTTTGGCAATATCAATGTCTCTCTGTGCGGTTTTTTGCGTCTTCTTCTTCGAAATCACATGTATCACGTAAATAGCTTCTTTGAATTTAGCCACGTAGATAAGGCGGTACTGGTCGCTTCGCTCAGAATGACGTATTTCATAGACGCCGCTGCCTATAGTAGCCATAGACTTAAAATCTGAGGCTTGTCCGCCGTACTCAATTTTGTTCAGCTGCCGCCCAATTTCCTCGGTTACCTCTTTTGGCCACAATCTCACTTCGTCAAGTATCGAAGCCGAATACCAAAGCGTCGGCTTCTTCTCTGGTTGTTTCTGACCTGTCAAATCGACCATATAATCACATTATGTCAGATTTGACATGTCTGTCAATCAGGCCAAACCTGCCACAAGTTCCAATAACGCATCACCAACAGGCAGCCCAGAGTTCCACTCTACTTTTTCACTTTTGGAACCTTCAAATACTTCGATGCCAAAACCTGTACCATCAATTGTGCTCGGCAAGCGCGCAACACTGCGAACATGCTGTAAGGCCCGATTGGCCTCATTGTGACCACGTTCAAACATTTCGACACTGATGTGCCGATCACTAAACGACAGTGTCGGAATGGGCTTGAACTTATCCACATGCTTTATTCCAACGTCCGGAAAAGAAAAACGTTGAGCGTCTTCGTGCCTCTGCCACACGGTCTTCAGCAACAAGATTGGATGATACTCAGAAGTCGTTTGAGGTTTGTAGAAATTCCAACTTTGGGAATCTCCAAACGATTCGAACATCCAGAATCGCAGACTCAGCGCATAACCGGCAGGCAGTGGCGAACCACCAGACAACTCTGGCATCTCCATCGCGGCCAGAGCTTTCAACTCAAGCTCAGCCCAAGTTTCTTCGTATCCTTTCATCCGCTCACCCCCCACCCATCAACGGCCCAACTGCTCAATTTGTCCATTCTGCCCACAACAGCTGTCCGCACGAGAATACACCACCAAACCAAGCCCGAAGCACTAAAGAAATGTAGCAATTGACAATCCGATGCACCCAGTAGCAACAGTCTTTAGGCATAATATAGCTCTTCAGGAGCACAGGAAAACCATGTCCAATTCAATGCACGGTCGGCGAAAAGAACTAACAGTCTTCCCCCAAGGCGGCGTGACAGTTAACTGCAAGGCGATTCTAAGCGACTTAGATGGCACCCTGGTAGATTCTACAATCTGTGTTGATTATGCCGTTGCTGCCTGGGCAGAAGAGCACAATTTGCACCTCGGCGATTTGGTCGAGAAAGCTCACGGTCGGCGCACTATCGACATAGTCCAAATGTTCACACCTGAGGCCGATATTGATGAAGAAGTAAAACACCTAGAAGATCTTGAAACCAGCTGCACAAAAGGGCTTGTTCCTATCGATGGCGCTGTTGAATTGCTCTCGCGCCTATCACCCCATCATTTTGCTGTGGTCACTTCAGGCAGTCACAGACTGGCTACACACAGATTGACCCACACCAAGCTACCAATACCAAAAGTTTTTATCACCGCCGATGATGTCACATTAGGCAAGCCAAATCCTGAACCTTATATTCTTGCTGCCAATCGCTTAGGCTTAGAACCAAGCGATTGCGTCGTTTTTGAAGATTCCCCAAACGGCATTAAGGCAGCCAAACAAGCAGGTATGCGCGTCATCGCCGTGGCTGTTCGCTCGGCCGACCACAATATCACTGAAGCCGATTACGTTGTGCACGATCTTACTTGGGTAACTGTCCGCGTCAAGCCAGACAGCTCCCTAGAACTAACTCTGCAAAGCGCAGAAGAAGTTTAGCGCTAGCATCACGCCATCACAGCAAGCACCGAAGTTGACTCGTGCCCATCGAAATCAGGCGATCTGGCAACCTACCCTAATTCAATTCACCTAGAGTGTAAGCCTTGATTACAGTCGTATTCTCTGGCCTAAAGAGATGATCAGTCTTGATCAATTCCATCGTGTCAAACGCCAAAGCGCCTAGGTTCTCATTGGTGTGTTCCAACACATAGTCCAAAAGCTCACGGGGCTGATTTGGCCCAAGCCGAGCAGCTGTGAGCCAGAAAATTTCGGTATGCAAACCAATCATCTGAGTTATGTCGACTCCGTCGCCATAAAGCTCTTCTGTCAACTCAATTAGGGCGCTCTTGTTGAACTGCAACAAATTACCGATTGGGTCAAAAGCTTTAAAGACCAGCGTATTGCCCACAATCGACAAGCCGCCAAGGGGAAGGGTGACAGGCTTTACAGCACAAACATGCGAAGAGAGATAGCGGTCGAAGTGACGATGAACCAAAGGGCTGCTGTCAAGATTTGGCAAGCCAAATACAGTCAAATGCAGATTTTTCTCACCATAATAGATATTATCGGTAAAGCGCTCCGCCACCAGTCGCAAAGGCTCAGCCAAGAGCTCACGGCTTTCTTCGGAGGGACGCATTATTAAGGCAAAGCACTGTTTGTCCAACTGCGAAGTTGTATACGCTAAGGGTGGCCAATTAGCCTGAGCTTCTTGCAGAAGCTTTTCAAAGTACTGGGCCTGAAGAGTGACGCAAGAATCTATAATGTGCATCTGATAATGGTAGCAAGGCCGGTCAAATTAAAGTAAGGCCGTTTATTGAGGTTGTTATAAGTGAAATCAGTGGCCATATTTTGCGGAGCCAGTATGGGCAACAATCCCGCCCACCGCGAAATTGCCGTACAGACAGCCGAACTGATTGCTGAACGCGGCATGACTTTGGTTTACGGCGGCGGTAATGTGGGCCTCATGGGCGTTATCGCCGATGCGGCCATGGCCAAAGGTGGAAATGTCATTGGTGTCATTCCCCACTTCCTTCACCGAAAGGAAGTCGCCCACCAGGGTCTGACCAAAATTCACTATGTAGAAACAATGCACGAGCGCAAGGCCTTAATGGCCGACCTCGCAGACGCTTTTTTAGCTCTTCCTGGCGGCTACGGAACACTTGATGAGTTTTGCGAAATTCTCACTTGGGGCCAACTGGGACTGCACAAAAAGCCCATGGGTATTCTCAATGCCTACGGTTACTACGACTCACTGCTGTCGTTCTTCGACGATGCGGTCGCTGCCGGCTTTATCTCAGCCAGCCTAAGGGCGACTATTCTTGAGGGTTCTACCCCAGAAAATATTATCGAGCAGCTGGCCATGCACGAGAAAACCCGCATCTCTTAGGCTATGGCCTTACTTACTCTCTTCCTCTGGCTTAACCACTCCACCAGCTTTGACGATCTTATCGAGCACTCCGATTTTACCGGACCACTGGGCCTTCTCCGGCGATAAAGCTGAGGCAACAACGTAGCAATCTAGAGCTTCTTTATAATTTTTTGCTTTCTCAGCAATCGATCCGCGCATGGCCCAAGCCATAGCCTGACTAGGGCTTGCTTTGGTGCAGCGGGTAAAATATTCCACTGCTTTCTTGCTATCGCCAATGGCATCGTATAACAAACCATAGCCAATCAAAACTCGCGGGCTCTCTGGCCTTAGCTTATTGGCTTTATCAAAGGCCTCTAGAGCCATTGGCACGTTAAGCAAGCGCGTCTGGAAGAGACCTTTATTGACGAGCAAATCATAGTCGTCTGGTTTTTCTCGCAAAAAGTACTCATTGATTGAATCAGCGACAAAAGGCCCATTCGGCTCTGTTGGTGAGCTAGCAAGAGTTTGTACAGGCGGTACGAACTCGTCTTTATCAAGCCGATGCAACACACCAATAAGGTTATCCCAAGCACCTTTGTGAGTAGGATCAATTGATAATGCCATCAAGTAAAAGCGCAGTGCTTCGGCATCATGAAGGCCCATGCTAGTATCAGCATATCCAATCGATTCCATATTGCCAATTTCATAAACATCAAGTTCATGAGAGCGCAGAAAAGCATTGCGAGCATTTTCCATTTTGTCTGAGAACTGATATGCGGTACCCAGGCTATTCCAATAGCCCTTTTTAGTGGGATCTAATTCACAGCTTTTTGTATAACAATAAATGCACTGCGGCCACATTTGCTTAGATTGATAGTCAAAAGCAAGTTGGGCCCATGCTTCTGGGTCTTTGTCTTTCTTCGGCGGGGTAACCGGATTACTTTTCAAATCTGGCACATCAAACGTAAACACTTTTGATTCTGTCAAACCATGTCTATCAGATTCACAGCCGGTCAAAGCAAAAGTGGTGCAAATCAGAAATACTGGCAAAGATTTCAAAAAAAGGAGTTTCAAATTTGAGTCTCGCATTGAATAGTTAAACACTCATCAGTATCAAGTTGTAGTCGAAAATTCTTAGCACTGCGTCAGTCTAAAGGTCTATTTTTCAGAAAAGGGAGCAGCGTTAGCTGCCCCCTTTAAATCAATCATTTTATTCTGCCGACATGACTTATTCGACTGTCTCTTTCTCAGACGATTTCTCGCTGTCTTTAGACTTAGAGGCTTTCTCTGGCTTGTCTGTTTTCTCAGTCTTGCTAGTTTTGGCTTCTTCTTTGTCTTTATCTTTATCGCCTTTCTCAACCGGCTTAGATACTTTGCCAGGCACCTTAACGAAGACGACTTTACCGTCTTCAACCATGGTGTCGATGACGTCACCTTCTTTGAACGTTCCTTGCAGAACTTGCTCAGAGATGGCATCTTCAAGCATGCGTTGAATTGCTCTACGCAACGGTCTGGCACCGTAAGCAGGGTTGTAGCCTTCTTTGGCGATCAGGTCTTTGCTCTCGGTAGAGATGACCAATTCCATTCCGTTTTGCTTGATGCGCTTTTGAAGATCGGAAGACATGATGTCGACGATGTAGCGAATTTCTTCTTTGGTCAACTGTTGGAAGACGATGATTTCGTCAACGCGGTTGAGGAACTCTGGTCTGAAGGTCTTCTTCATCGAATCCATAACAAGATCTTTGATCTTCTTATAACGCTCAGAGTGTTCAGCGTCTTCTGTCTGAACTTGGAAGCCCAGTGTGAGAGACGTTTTGTCGATGAATTGAGCACCGACGTTGGAGGTCATAATGATGATCGTGTTCTTGAAGTCTACGGTGCGACCCTTACTGTCAGACAAGCGGCCATCATCCAAAATTTGGAGAAGAACGTTGAAGACATCTGGGTGAGCTTTTTCGATTTCATCGAAGAGCACTACAGAGTAGGGTTTGCGACGAACAGCTTCTGTCAGCTGACCACCTTCTTGGTAGCCAACATATCCAGGAGGTGAACCAATCAACTTAGAAGTTGTGTGGTGCTCCATGAATTCTGACATGTCGATTCTGATCAAGTTATCTTCTGAACCGAAGAAGTAACCAGCCAAAGCCTTAGCCAATTCGGTTTTACCAACACCGGTAGGACCAGAGAAGATAAAGCTGCCGATTGGTCTATCTGGATTCTTCAAGCCAACTCTTGCGCGGCGAATAGCTTTGCAAACGGCTTCAACAGCGTCATTCTGACCAATTACTCGTTGGTGCAATACATCAGCCATGTGCAGCAATCTTTCCGATTCGCCTTCAGTTAGCTTGAGCAGCGGAATGCCTGTCCATGCGCTAACTACGTGAGCAACTTCTTCAGGAGTAACTGTTGGTTTTTCTGATTCTTGCTTGGCTTTCCAAACAGCTTGAATTTCGCGAATCTTCTCGGAAAGCTTGGTCTCTTGCTCTCTCAATGAAGCTGCTTTTTCAAACTCTTGGTTGCGAATGGCCATTTCTTTGTCGCGACGAACAGCACGCAATTCTTTCTCAACTTCTTTGCCTTCTGGTGGCAAGCTAGAAGCTCTCAAACGTACTCTCGATGAAGCTTCGTCGATGATGTCGATAGCTTTATCTGGAAGGAACCGGTCAGAGATGTAGCGGTCAGAAAGTTTGCAAGCGCTGTCGATTGCTTCATCAGAAATGATAAGTCTGTGGTGCTCTTCGTACTTAGGACGAAGACCGCGCAAGATTTCAACAGTCTCTTCAACAGAAGGTGGATCAACAATTACTGGCTGGAATCTACGTTCTAGAGCCGCATCGCGCTCAATGTGTTTGCGATACTCATCCATTGTGGTAGCGCCGATGCATTGCAACTCGCCCCGAGCAAGAGCTGGCTTGAGAATGTTAGCAGCGTCGATAGCACCTTCAGCAGCACCAGCACCAATCAAGGTGTGAAGCTCGTCGATAACCAACATGACGTTACCGGCAGAGCGGATTTCGTCCATGATTTTCTTCAGGCGTTCTTCGAATTCGCCTCTATATTTGGTGCCAGCTACTAGCAGACCGATATCAAGCATGACAATTTTCTTGTCGAGCAAGATTTCAGGAACGTCAGAGTTGGAAATGCGGATGGCCAAACCTTCTGCAATAGCGGTTTTACCAACGCCCGGTTCACCAATCAATACTGGGTTGTTCTTGGTACGTCGACCAAGAATCTGAATAACCCGTTCAATTTCTTTTTCTCGACCAACCACTGGGTCAAGTCTGTTCTCTTGAGCTGCTTGGGTCATGTTGACGCCAAACTCATCAAGGGTAGGGGTCTTAGAGCGACCGGTTGAAGTCGAACTGCCAGAACCAGAACCAGTAGTAGCAGCGCCACTTTCGCCAAGTAAGCGAATGACATGACTTCTAACTTTGGTTAGGTCAACACCAAGATTCTCTAAGACGCGGGCTGCAACGCCTTCGCCTTCACGAATCAAGCCAAGGAGCAGGTGCTCTGTACCAATATAGTTGTGACCTAATTGGCGAGCCTCATCCCAAGACAATTCGAGCACTCGTTTGGCTCTAGGTGTAAATGGAATTTCAACAGCGACGAAGCCGGAGCCACGACCGATGATTTTTTCTACTTCGACACGTGCATCTTTTAGGTTGACGCCCATAGACTTGAGAGTCTTGGCGGCGATACCGGTGCCTTCACCGATCAAACCTAGAAGAATTTGCTCTGTGCCCACAAAATTGTGACCAAGCCTGCGCGCTTCTTCTTGTGCGAGCATGATTACTTTGATCGCTTTTTCCGTGAACCTTTCAAACATGGCGTTCAGCCCCCGAACAGTTAGTTATCCCTAATCGTGATTACATTCTAACATCATGCTATCTACTTATTGCCAGCGGTTACGGCCCAGTTACGGCTAGATGGGCCAACTTGAGAATGGCCACAGTTGGAAGAAATGATGAAGAAATGGAGTTTTGAACATGTCAGTTGGTAAAGGCGGCATTCGCAACTACTCCGCGAAACCAAGGCCTGCTGCTAATTCTGGCAAGAACCTCTAAAATCCGCCAGACACTTGGCAGCCGCGTGCAGCAAATTCTGGCAAGGTTAAATCGTCGAAGCACACAGCTTAATCTTGTTAGTAACCTCGGAAACACAGGCTATTCGCTTATTGCCAAGTGTATATTTCTTGACAATAGGGGCATCTGCGGCAGGAAGAATGGCAGCGCAGGGAAAACTAATATATTGGGAGAACTAATATATGAAGAGTTTGTCTCCGATCTTCCTCACCCAAAACGCCTCTGCCTTGCAGTGGTCTTTTGCATTGATTGTGCTGGACCTGATAGTCGGTAGCTTCTTTGCTAATCAAGGCTATTGGGACATTGAAAGTACAACAGCAGAAGTTTTTTTCAACATTCTGTCTGCTTACCTGTACTTGTGTGTTCTCTATCGCATAGCCAAACCCAAGGGAGCTGAACACGCACAAGTAATGATGTTCCTTCTCTTGCTACCCAAAACCGACATTGCACTGAATTTTTTGCTTCAGCAAATTCTCGTAGCAATGATTGTTCTACTGCCCTTTCTGAACCGCTATCAAATCAATTCACTAGTGCTGGTAGCGCTCACAGCTCTGCCAGCAGCAGGCATGTTGGCAATCATGCCTATACAAACAGGAGAGTTCGCTTCTTTCCTCTGTAGTCCAACGGCAACAACAAAAAACGGAAAACTCATTTCTTCCATAGATCAGCTCTACAAGCTATATTGCTTTGAGAGAGGAGACTTGCCACCAACTTACAGGCTACTTCGAATACTTCCTGTCTGCCCAGGCCTTAGTCTAGTTAAAGAGATAGACGAGATGACCTCGGCAGCCCCCGTTCAAGTGAGCCGCTCAGAAGCCGGAAAATATAATATCGAGACAAGCCAAACCACACCTGAAAAATAAAAGGCTTCAAAAATCCCAGGGGGCCATAGATAGTCACCGCATATAGTACCAGAATAAATGAATAAGCTTAGCAAACTAGCCACATTTTTTACGACCCGAGCCAAACCGTTGACCTGGGCCATGGCTCTAATAGTCGTCAACCTACTAATCGGCGGATTCTTCGAGCAACAAGGCCACTGGGAATTTGGCAACGAAAGTGTCGCCAAAGTTTCCTCGTACCTTTCAATCTTTCTCTACCTATTTGTCGTGTTTCGATTGATCAAACCTAGAAGCGCCCAAGACCTTCAGGCAGCAATGCTGCTTCTAATACTGCCCAATCTTGATCACCCGTTGATGGATCTCGGCAGACAAATACTTTTGGCAATCGTCTTAGCCTCTCGCTGGACAAGTTTTTCTAGGGTTGTCGGCGTAACAGCAGTAGCGCTTACGGTATGGTTGAGCTCAATTGCCACCAACTGCCTCACCGGAATTTCAGTCGCCATACCTTACTCACCCAAGACTGGTGAATTCTGCAGCAAAACCGATGGTGTCTACTTCTTATACAAGTATCACTACAGCTGGGTTCCAAAACCTGTATACGGACTTTTTCGGCAAGTACCGATCCTTCCAGGAGTTCAGCTAGTCAAACTAATTGACTACCTTGATAGCCGCAGAAATGTGTGCGTTTGCCGCACCCCAGAAGGCAATTACACGATAGTCGACGGCCCACCAGAAGTTTACAAATAGAATTGGCCGGAGCTACAAACCCTACTCAGCGCTCAAATCGATAAATATCTGACTGAAGCGGGCATAATGGCGCAAAGCAATGGGCGCAGGTGACGATGGTGGCAGAGGCAGCAGCAAACGACCAGAGCGAACGGCTACTAAAAGCACCGGAGAGCAAGCCAATGGCTTCTTCTGACGCCCAGTCGATAGTCAACTCTAGCGCCAGAGACAAACAGATAGTCGAAGCAGATCGCACAAACCAAAGCAGCGGATCTTTGGCAGAGCTAACGTTGAAGAATCAAGGGCTAACCAGAGAACAGATTGCCGCTCGCATGCAAGAACAAGGCGACAGCATCAGCATTGACTATGGCAATGGGCGGGATGCCTCAAGAAAGTCGGGTTTGAAAGAAAAAGATCTGGTGACTGTAGACGAATTAGACAAGCGACCAATCAGAGACTACGGCTGGGGCTTCAACTCTGACATCCCACCAAAAATAGAGACAGGAGTAGAGTATCAGGTCGGAAGCCAAATAGAATTTAAAGCACAGCACAACAAGGCAGAAATAACAGACCAAGCTGTTTTTGAGCGAGTTGCCGCAATGCCTATAGACAAGCAAGCGCAGATACTGAGCGCTGGCATCCAGGCGTACCAACAAGAAATCAATCACCAGCAATTCAGAGTAGCCGTAGGCGAAATAACAGGAGTTGGGGAAAGTGTCGTAGGCATGGCTCAGGGAGTCGATAGTTTAGGTAAGTCAATTTGTGATGTGGCGCAGTTTAGCCGGGACCTTGCCGAGAACAACCCACGTGCGGCAGACACAGCCGAGCAAGCGAGCAAGTCATTCGGCAAACTCTTGGTAGGTGGTATTAGGGTAGTTGAAGTAGCTGATGGCTATTTGGGAAGCTTGGGTGCGGCTTCTTACGAAGGCGACAACACAAAAGCCTTTAGGGACATATCAGGCCTCGGGCAGCGAATCAATCAGCGCTGGTCCGAAATGAGCACAGAAGAGAAAACCTCGCTAACCACCCGACTGACTTTGGACAATTTGGGACCGATTGCGGCCGCAGGAGCGGGGGCAAAGCTCGCAAAGAGTATCGACGTTGCAGGAGCCTTGCAAGACTTGGGAGCAAGTGCCAGTGTCTTCGGTGGCAGAGAGAGGGATAAGTATAGTCGGGTGATAGGCGAGATGGTGGAGAAGCTAACACCTCAGCCAATGGGTGTTACACCAGACGGACGCTTGATGCCGATACCAAAAGATCGGCTGAAAACGGACGGCAACATGCTAATGTCAAAGGCGGATGATAGCCTACGTGCCAGTACTGGGAAGCACAATGAGTTACAACCTGGTAAGCCTGAAAAGCCACTAGAGGTAACGAAAGAAGCCTTGGACAACCCAGAGGGTTTGGCCAATTTAGCCAAGAAATTTGGCATTAACATGCCACCAAAAGATACTTATGTGTTTGCTGGAGAAAAAGACGCTGTATCAGCAGAAGCAGCGGCCAAGCGACTTGGTGTCACCAAAGAGCAATTGGAAAAGCTTGACGAAGCGGTGTTAGCAGGTAAAAGACTTGAAAGGGTTGCGGATTATAGGGATGCTTTCTTTAACAAGCACCCTGGCTTGATTCCTGTTGCTGATAGAATCTATGTTCATCATGCAATTCCAAAGTGGGTTTTGAAGGATTATGCAAACTTGTTTACAGCAAAAGAGTTAAATGAAATTGGCTTCTTGCGCGGCATCACTAAGACAGACAACTCATTGGTGCACAATAAAGACATTCACAACGCTTGGAATGACTTTAAATTGGACTTTCCAAATCCAACAAGGCAACAAGTACTAGAGAAGGTTAGGACAATAGATCGTGATTTTGGAGAGTACTTTATACCGCCAGTTAGAGGGCAATGAAATGAAATACTATCTTCTGAGAGTTGAGTCTGCTGGCGATTTTGGCGATCACGCAGTAATCGAAAATATAAAAGAAAGACCGCTGAAAATCTCCAAGTTTCACTACGAGCTTGACATGTGGCCTACTGATGACTTGCTACAAGCGGTAGGCGTGTTTATGGTGTCGGAAGCTTTAGCAGTCAAGCTAAAAGCTATGACACCGCCAATCACAGGGGCTTCGTTTGACAACGTTGAGGTTACAACGTCGGCCAAGTTTGATGAGTGGCATTCAAATCCAGCAATAGAAACTTATAGAGACAAGAGCAAACTGCCAAACTATCTCTGGCTCAAAGTGTCAGGAACGGCAGGGTCGGATGATCTTGGCTTGGCTACAAATTGTCTTGTTATCTCAGAGAGAGTGTTGGATGTCATGAAATCGCTAACGCTCCAGTATTGTAAGGTCGAAGAATTTCTTTTTGATCAAAAACTCCAGACGGCTGGGTGAGTCTAACTTGTTTGGTCCCCCAGAGGGTAATTGATAATGAGTTTTTTTGCCTTAGGACCCGAAGCGGCTGGTGATTTAGGGAATGCGTGTGAGCATGGAGACATTACCGAGCGGCCAGTGCGAATTTTCAAACCAGACTTTGAATTTCAGTTCTGGCCTCATGATGACCTGCTGGATGGTTTTTATACCTATGCTTGCTCTCGTCGGCTTGCAGAGGCTTTGAGCCAAAGCAATTTGAATGGTTACGAGCTAGATAAGCTCAATGTGAGCTTTGAGGAAAGATTTCATGAGTGGGCTGAACTTCACAAGGATGAAGAGCTTCCTGAATTCTTGTGGCTCAAGGTATCTGGTCGAGCTGGTGTTGATGATTTTGGGGAAATCATGGGGCCTGCGCCTAAGTCTTTGGTGGTTTCGGAGCAGGCTTTGCAACTTCTAAAGCAATTCAAGCTCACCCATTGTGAGATTGAGACTTATATTCCTCAGGAGTTATCAACCACGGGTTGTGTACGATCGATGCGGTTTAGTATCCCAAATGGAATAACTAAATCTCTAGTCGAAACACCGCAGGTAGTACCAGCGTAATGAATAAACCTAGCAATCTCACACCGCTCTTAACGACCTACGCGCAGCCATTGAAATGGACTTTGGCTCTAATTGTTGTCTATCTCTCGACTGTACTATTCGAAGCAGAACATGGCAGGGTGGTATTCGACAGCGAAATTGTTGCCACAGTCTCAACCTACCTGTCCTGCATTCTCTATCTATTTGTAATTTTCCGACTAGTCAAACCACGCGGTGTCGAAGACATACAGGCCCTAATGCTTCTGGTACTTTTGCCAGACCCTCCCTTTGCCTACGTAGTCTGGACCAAACTGGTATTTATACTGATCATCCTTGCTTTCCGCTGGACAAGCCTGGAGAGAAAGTTGGGCCTAATAGCTATTGCACTGCAAATAGTACAGCTAACAATAGATCTAGGCAGCTCAACCTGTCGCCTACCACCTTACTATCACTACCTTGCGGACTCACCAGCAACAGGCATATTGTGCAGCAAAACAAATGATGTGCACTATCTCTACAAATATCCAACTGAAAACTCACGATATAAGCGCTTTGTGCTTTTCCGGCAAGTGAAGCTTTGTCCCGGTGTTAGCCTTGTAAGAAGACTTGCCTGGCGTACGAGCAATCAGGGGAACTCCGCCCGCCGCAATCAAGATGGCTCCTACACACTTTTCGACGACCCAGCCCTCCACAAATAGAATTGACCAGAACTACAAACCCTACTTACTGCTCAAGTCAGAGACGATGTGCTTAGTGAGAAACTTTGCGCCCTCTATGGATGATGCCTGACGACGATCGGCTCTACCTAACATCCATTGAACCATGCGACTACCATCGTTCTTATAGTCATGCAAGCCATGCTCGCCCCCTTTAACAATGTACTCTTTCACCTCACCAACCTTACAGCCAGTGTAGTTGCGCTCAGTAACATCACCTTGAGTTTTTACTTCGACTGGTCCATCGCACTGATTGGCCTTCTTCCAAACTTCAGCTTGCATGTAAGGTGCTGACTTTTCTAGGTTGGTACCGACCAGCCAATCCATTTTGCGGCTGACAGAGCCCATTCCGCCTTCGTAAGGTAGAGTCTTGTCAGAATCACCGTGAACAATCATAGCTGGCTTAGCAATTGCTGGTGCCTTCTCACCTTGCATCCAAGTGCCTTCCATTGAAACAAATGCTGCCACTCTGTCAGGTCTGTCGGCGGCATATATTTGGGCAAAACGTCCGCCATCTGAAAAACCAAAGAGACCGACTTTCTCTGCGGTTTTCGACTTGGTAGCAAGGTCATCTAAAACGTTGTCTAGATACTTGCGATCATCGGTGACGTTGTCGACGGCTGCTGGCAAATTTATGCGACCAGGAGCATTCCAGGCCACACCAGTGACATTGGTCACACCGATATCAAACTGTCTAGGTTTCGAATAAGCAAAGACCACAATGGCACCGGTGCGCTCGGCGTCGGCTGTGAGACCAGATTCTTGAGCCATTAGCCCGATTGAATCACCGGCAGAAGCACCATGCATAGCGACGATTACCGGAGCGCGTTTGTCAGCATTTTTTGGAACATAAACATCATAACGACGGCCATCAGCCAAAGTAACAGCATTGATTTCACCAACCTTGAGGTTGCTGCCGGCCTTGAGCAACTGCTCACCGGTTACTCTTTGCTCTTCGGGAACATCATTGTGCTTTTTGCTCTCAATCAATTGCCCCAAACGCGCATCAACGCTAGCTGCTTTCTTCTCTAAAGAACTGCCCTTCTCTAAAGAGCCGCTGGCAGCTGGGCCAACAAGCTCGCTGTAAGCTTTGTCCACAGCCTTATACTGCTCGGGGGTGACGTTCTTGAGGGTATTGAAAGCCTTGTCGCTGTCAGCTCCAAATTGCAGACTGAGAAGTTTGGGATTGAGTGCTTGGTGCAGCTCGGTGGCAACGGCTGTAGCATCAAATTTATTACCAGCGGTTTTACCAACGGCGTTTGCATCAGCCTTGGCGGAAGTGGAAGCAGCTTTGCTCTTTCCACTCTCGGGAACACTAAGGTCTAGACCAGAAATCTGAAAATCTTGGTTGAAGCCAGCTGGCAGCCCTTTAGTTCTATTCTCGACGGCGGCTAGACCCTTGTTCGAGTAGGCAGTGCTTGCTTGCGCCCAAGCTCCAAAATCTACGACAGGTAACTGTTCGCTTACTTTTGTTCTATCAGCAACACTGGTATTGATGTCAGCCATTTCTCAAACCCGCTAGTAAGAAAAGAAAAATTGCTCAAGTGCAACATCATCAATATACGGGGGCGAACCGGCAGGCTCATGGCGCAAGTTTGGCATTCTTTTGGCATCGAATAATTCTCTGCAGCACAAGACCAGACCAAGCACCAGTCGCGCTCTAGCCGCTAATTAATTGCGCGAAGTAACCACATCACGACGAATATAAATACGGTGGTCATCCACAACACCAGCGAACTGATACTGTTCAAAGATTGGGTCTTGCATAAACCTAGAATCTTCCAGTATGTCCCACATGCGGGTGCTTTGAATCATTATCAACTTGGGCTTAGTGCGGAGAATATCTGCCTTGTAATCCGCCAAAACCTTGGTTCTAAAACCGTCCATTTTAGCTGTAACCAATTCAGAGCTGGCATTATCACTGGCATAAAGCAGAGTGGGCAATAACATGCCATGCAGATAGCGCGATGCTGGCTCGCGCTTAGTTTGCAACAGTAGCGGATATCCCGGTGCGATGCTTCTCGTGATAAACAGAACCGGGTCCCCAATTTTCGTATAGCGAAGAATGACAGCACACAGCGTTTCGCTATCGGCTCTAGCAGCTTGACCTTTGTAGCCCACCAAAGCTAAATCTAGCTTATCCGCCTCAGCAGCCCGCTGCATCTGCTCTGAAATTGCCTGCACAGCAATTTGCCCCTGCCAAATAACAAGGGCGATCATGCAAACAATATCAAACCTACGGCCTGAGCCCCTAAAAACAGTCAGCGCATACTGCCGCAGCACGCAAAAAGCAATAGCCGCCTCAACACCCACCAGCATGTACGAACCAGCAACAAAAGGCAGAGCGTGATTGAGCCAAGGCTGCCCCTGCAGCAGATATGAAGCCAGACCAAACAAGCTAAAAGCTAACAGCGGCATAATCAAAGTGGAATAGCGCATCATCGCCATACCAAGCGCACAAGCGGTGATCAGCAAATAAATGCGGTCATTCCACATCTGCGCCCAACCCACAAACTGAAACATTATCGAAGTGCCATACTCGCTATAACCAGCAGCGAAGATTGGCACCATAAAAGAGAAATAGCCATCCTTCATGCCTTGCGGCATAGCCAAAAGGCAGCAAGCGTACAACACGCCCAAAACCGCACAAGCAATCGTTTCTGGAGCCACGAGATTGCGCCAGCGCGGCTTTTCCATAAACCAGAGCAGTTCAAGTATTACCGCAGCACCAAGATAATATTGTTTAAAAAACAGGCCTATAGCAGCAAAAGTTCCAGCAACGATTGCGGCTTTAGGGCTAGTGGCATGGCCATTCCAACGCAGCCACCTGACTATAAAGAAAGGGAAGAACAACAAAAGGAATAGATGCTCTCTTTGACCAAACTCATCCATTTGCGAAAGCCAAAGTGTCAAACAAGAGAACGACACCACCAGCGGCACAAATAGAAAAGCTTCTTTGTGCCTGGATTGCCGCCACAACAGCCACAGACTAAAGCCCACGCTATAAAGCCAACATGCGATTATGAAAAATCCAAACGCCTGTGGCGCCGGAATGACGAATAACCTCGATACCATGGCTGGTACCATATGGACATAAAAAGCCAGAGGAGGGTTAACATCAAACACGTCTACATAGAGCCGCTTGCCTTGCAATAGCAGCTCACCAATGGCAACGAACATAGATTGATCCGGTGATATTTGCAGAGGAAACAAAAGCGGAAACGTCAGCAATCGCACAAAGACAAGCAGCAACAGAAGGCCGCCGAGGACGAACATAGAGTTTCTAGTGGAAGTGTCCATCACTAAAGACAAAGGTCGCTTTTTCATTGGTGCTGCCTTCGTAGCAAGAAGACACCAATGTTGTAGTTAAATCCAGTGTGCTCAACAGGCTCTGCATTGGCACCCTTCAGACGAGCATGGCCTCTCAGCTCGTAATACTTGTGCAGAGTCTCGGCTACATTGTGTTTTTTCAGCAAATCGTCCATGGTCACGTCTTGCACAAAAATCATCTTCGCCCGCCGACTGGCAATGTCGCGCTCAAGGCGAGGGTACAGATTCTCGGCATAAGATTGAAACGTCTTTGGTTGAAGGCTTTCACGCTCGCAAGCCTCCAGCTCTACCAAACAATCAGACTGCAATAAATAGCCACTAGGTTGGCGGTTCATCTGCAACATCAGCGGATAGCCAGCCACTAAACTATCGGTGAGAAACAAGACCTCATCGTTTTCGCGAGAATACTTTGCCAGCCAAGCTGCACAGCTGGCAGGTTCTGCAGTTTCTCCTGCAGAGCTTTGTCCGGCTAACGAGCTTGAGGCCAGTTCAGACTTCTGTCTTGCGATCTCCTCAGGAATTACTTCAGCGACCAGTGGCAACCCGCGACCAATTTTACTTTCTTGCTGCTTCAAGAACGCTCCCGCGAGCAGTAAAACGATTACGGCATAGGCAATCAAGGCTACCTTGCCACCAAGGAACTGCATCCAACCACCGCTACCAACACAACCAGAGCGACTATTTCGTAGAATTCGTCTAGCAATAACTCCAGCTATAACGAGGTCGACTGAGAGCAAAAAAGCAATAGCAAAAATCATCGGAATGGCGCTGTGACTCAAACCTTTCAATTGACTCAAGTACAGACCGAAACCAACCAAGAAAAGCACAACCAGTGGTGCAGCCAAGCTGGTGCGTCTTCTGAAAGGCAGTACAAACAAAATGGCAGCAATGGCAACGTAGAAAATATCACGCCGCTCAGGCACGCTGCCACTGCCATAAATAGACCAATCGTGGCACTGGTAGCCCAAAGAAAGCATTGGATAAACCAGCGAAAGATAGTTATTTCTTGCCGCTTCTGACAGAAATAAAGCCGAAAGCAAACAAATAGATGCAGCACAAATGCCAGCACGAACTTCAAGCGCCAATAGAGGTCGAATCTTGCGCAAAGAGAGCAGCCAAAAACCATCTAGGCTCGCCGCCATAAGCAAAAAGGCATCCCACAAGCAGAAGCTAAAACCAGCGAAGACCCCAGAGAGAATTGCTTCCTTCCTAGAAACCTTGTGACCATTCCAACGCAGCCACCTAATGAGAAAATATGGAACGGCAACGAGCATGACGAGATGTTCCCGCTGACCAAGCTGAAACAGCATCAAGACATTGGCCAGAGCAAGGGCCACTATAAAGAGCGGGAAGCAATGCCACTCTCTATGGTGCCGCCTCGGCAACAGAATAGCCGCACACGACAATACAGAAACAAGCGAAAGAGACCAGACAAGCAGATTGGCAACCAAACTAGGTGGAACGCCAAGAGTTTGCGCAAACAACAATGGCACAAGACTGCCATATAAAATCAGCGGCGAAGACAGACAGAAGAAGTCTACATATGGAATTTTGCCCGTGGCAATTAACTTGGCGGCTTCAAGGTTGAGAGCCACTTCTGGGGCGATCATCAATGGATGGGCACAGATAATCCCAAAAACCAACGCGAACAAAATCACAACCAAAGCCAGGCTAACTAGCGAATATTTTGCCTTATTGTCTAACGGCATTTTTGCTACTTTGGTCTGCATTCATAAAAACTTTGACCTATGAACCCATTCACCTTTTCTTGGTTCTCTCATGCTTAGCAAGTCAATACTATCAACAGATAACAAACTTAGATAACTTCTGTTATTGACAAGAGCCGACTCAAACAGCCACTGAAAAACAAACATCGTTCTTGACAAGGATAGCGACTTTCTTGGCAAAATCGAAGCACAAACCGATTGATTTCACAGATAACGTATACTGCCGGATCTGATCGCTGCAACCTGCCATGGAGAACTTTCAATGTCGCCAGTGTCGCTAATTTCGCTAAGGAAAATAGTCTCTACTTCGGCACTCTGTGCACTAATAGCGTGCACTACGAGTTCCAATCTGGCACAAGGGGCAGAGCAACAACAACCTTATCTGGTCATGAATCAAGCCAACAAAATCTCTCCGATGCTAGGCGCAACCACATCAGAGAAAGACCTAATTGCCTATTTCGGCACGAAAAACGTCAAACGCAAAACAGTCCACGTAGCGGAAGGTGAAACCAGCAACGGCACTGTCATTTATCCTAACGACCCAAAGCGACGAGTTACATTTATCTGGAAGAACGTCAAAAAGCGTGATCTCCCAGAAGTTATTCGCATTGAAGACCAGCCCAGTCTATGGATTTTGCCGAATAGAATTACAACTGGCACCACATTAATTGAACTAGAAAAAATGAATGGCAAAGTCTTCAAAATGTCAGGCTTTGATTGGGACTACGGCGGAAATATATTGTCATGGAACAATGGCAAACTGGAATCGTTGCTCAAATCTAAGTCTGGAAAAGTCAGTGCCACAGCATGTCTAGCGCCACCCAAAGACAAGAATAGCTCGGACGAACTATCGGGCGACAAAGAGATACTATCTAGCAATGCCAGTATGCGTAAGTTGAACCCAGTGGTGGTAACGATCTCGATACTGGCACCCTGATTTCGAGAAGAAGTTTGAGTACCCATAGCAAATGTCAGCCAGAGCCTAAATTTACGGCCCGCGGCCAACAACTGCCCCTGTCGCTCTCAGCCCTGGCCGCCTCAGCGATACGCAATCTGATGGGCTGTTCCCTTCCACTCTATCCAGGCTCAAACAATAATGCATAATAGTAAGTGTTATTGGCACTGGGTTGGATTCAATTTTGCGCAGTTAGGGCCGATTCAAAAGCTTACCCGCTGGACAGAAGCAGTCTGTTGTTCTATTTCTGAGCTATTCGGAATTTCTGGAGGTCCTCTATATATCCTAGAATCAGAATTACCACTATCTGTCGCTGAGATAGCGGAGCAAATGAACTTAGGAAGAGCCCGCGCTCTTGGTTTGGACCAGTCAATTGAACCAAGCAGGTGAGTGCGCGACCGAGAGCATTTGCACCGAGACTAGATGGCGCTAACTTCTAGACATTCGAGAGCATGACTAGAAGCTTGTGATTGTTGCAAAACCTTGGCGACAGTGAACTGTTATCAGCGCCAGATAGTGGTGGCCGCAAAGAAGGTTACTCAATCTTTCCGCCTCTGCACCACTATAGAGCGCTTACCTCGTCTGCTGAGCCATTAGCTAAGAGTCAGCGCACCATATCTGGCACCTTTCACCTAACGTCTCATAATCACCGTTTGTTTCACTGGACACTCCAAGCCCACCTCTGCTGCTAGAATCAACTGTCGATCGCGCGGAGAGGAACCATGCCAGAACATCCCTCCCGATTGGTAAGAATTGCTCTCGCAGCCTTTCTTGCATTCGCAATTACAACACAAACAGTTGCCGCCAAGTGCGTCTCACTTGATTTTCAAAATCCGAATCGCTCTCTAGACAAAGCCCTCAAGCCATACCACAAGAAGATGTGAGAACGCATCGAAGCCGAATGGCTCCTTGTTGATCCCCATTGCGGCCAAACTATCGTAGTCGAATTTCTCGTCCTGTCTCGCGGCAAAATAGTTATTCCGAAAGCGGAAGAATACGCAATCAACGAAGACGAGGACTACGATCTCCGCCTTCTGCCAGTTACCGCGCTGCGAGCAATCAACCATTTACCCGATCTTCCAGACGGCCAGGTCGACCTTGCCGTAACCGGAGAATTCATCAGCCTTCCACCACCACGGCAAGCAAACAACAAAAATGGCACTGATCAAGGAAGTGACGGCCAAACCAGACAGCGAATCAAAAAAACCTTTTGATACTAGCTGGCCTTGCAGCCCTTGGCGGTACTGTTGTCGGCCATATCGCTCTCAACCGCTCAATGACCTACGGCTCCTCCGCAAACGTGAACCCGGATATTGAGTGGGTCAATTACCCTCACCGAAGAGCGATAGACGGTGCCTGGGTGCAAGGATATTGGAGGACAAAGGCAAACGGCACCCTAATAGACAATTTCAGCACCCAGGGGAATATAAACCCATTTACCGGCAAACCCGGCTGGGTGAGGATGCCATAACACGTGAGCTGCCCCGAGCGAACCTACTGCCCCTTAGAAGTTGTAGGTGCATTAAAGGAGTCCAACTGTAGACCTAGAGAACATAAGCAAGCCTAATTTTCAAAACGTTATTTTACAAAAACCGCAAAATGCAAAATAACAACCAATTTCCCTATTGCATAATCATAATTCCTGCAATATAGTGAAGCGTATCAGGTTTTATTTTACAAAATGATGATTTCTTAAAATAAGGGGCGCAACATTGCGAGCTGGTCAATATGAAGTTCAAGTAGGCGGCTTCAAGGCCTTTATTCCTGCGGCGCTGCCCCCTGACCCCCCTATTATATGGGATGACGAGCTAATCCGGCTATTGCACAATGCCTGTCTGGCGCTGGGACGATTAGACACTGCGACGGTCAATCTCCCCGAGATAGACAAATTTATATCGATTTTTGTGCAACAAGAAGCGGTTCTGAGTTCACAAATTGAAGGTACACAGTGCACTCTCGAAGATGTATTACGTTTTGACGTAGATGAATCGGAAGCGTCAGACGACAAGAAAAAAGACGACGTTCACACTGTTCTCAACTACACAAAAGCTTTGCGCCATGGTGTGAGCAGACTCACTGACATAGCTCAGCCACTGCCTCTCTGCAACAGACTGCTTTGTGAATTACAGTTAGAATTGCTGCAGGGCTTGCGAGGTAGCGAGCGTGTACTCGGTGAGTTTCGAAAGAATCAAAACCATATTGGCACTCCTGGTTCATCAGTCTTTATGGCTTCCTTTGTTCCGCCTCCGCCTGACGAAATGCTGAAAAGTATGGCATCGTTCGAAAAATTTCTGCACACTGATCAAATCCCCGCCTTGATCTTGATCGGTCTAGCTCATGTTCAATTCGAAACCATTCACCCTTTTGAAGACGGCAACGGGCGTGTTGGTCGTTTGCTTATCACCTTGTTTCTCCTCGATCGCAAGATCCTGCGCAGGCCTCTTCTGTTTTTGAGCCATTACTTCAAAGCGAATCAATCGGAATACAACTCACATTTGATGGCAGTACGCCACAACGGTGATTGGGAAGGCTGGCTCAAGTTTTTCTTTCAGGGAGTGATTAAGGTCAGCGAACAAGCTCTGGCCAATGCAAATGCGATAGTAGATTTACGCGCAAGACACATAGAACTTATCAAAACCAATCGAAAAGCTCCGCTGCTAGAACTCGGCTTGCTGGACTATCTGTTTACCAAACCAATCGTGACCGTTCAAAAAGTGAGCGACCATCTCGATTGTGTCCACGCAACCGCAGGCAAACTAGTTGAACGTTTTGTCGCTCTCGGTATTTTGAAAAAGACAACGGAGCAAAAGCGCAATCGTAAATTCGAATACGCCGAATATTTGCAGTTCTGGACGCAGGCCAAAGACAACTATCAAGATTTAAAAAACACTGGAGTAATTCCTGCTAGGCAACCTGATTTTATGCCGGAAGAAGGGCAGAATGCTGTTCAAAATGTGCGAAAGCGAATTCTCACTTTTTCTGAAATTACGGAGAACATCTTCGTTACTGAACCTTCGCCTTGGATGACAATGATTTTTTCAGCTGATGGAGTTCAAAGTAATGCTGAATACATTACTCTACTTCAGAATACGGAAGTTTACATCAGCAATGATGATTTTGTCGGAAATGTCATTCTAGAGCCCGGTTCATATCTCACCATTCGACTGACGAAAATGGGCCAACCCATTGCAACTGAAACATTTCGGTTAAAGAGAAGCTCTGAGACTTGGTTTTGGAAACAAGTATGGACAAATAACCCTTTAGTCAAACCGCTTTCATCTGCAGAACTCGGTCTCAAGACTGCACAGAATCTCATTTCCTATGCCAAAAGGCTGAACAAGTTTTCTGGCAATCTAGTGTCCAATTGGATCAATGATGAGAAAAAGCTGCTCGTTTTGCTCGACGAGCGTGGACAGATTGCTGGAGCTAAGATCGTTCAAGATCCCGAGCTAGAGATAATTATTAAAGACCTAAATTTTGTTGATCATTTAACCAATCTGTTTGGCCAGCAAAACTATTCAAGTGGTAACTACTTTGTCAAACTGAATGATGCCTCTGTTCAACTTCTGAAAAGTTATGGATTATTTGGGGTTGAAAACAATCAGCGAGAGTTTGAAAGGGCAGGCAAAGATTGGATTTTAGACAAGTTTGCGGCCTTGCGCTTAGTCAACTCAAAACGTATTGATGGTAATGCATTCTGGAGCGATGTAGATTCGGGGAGTCGTCTCGGTTTTACAATCGATGGTCAACAAAAATCTTGTTTTTTCGATCTAAACGAGATTCGACAATGCGTTATACATCCGATTTTGCAGAGACAGCTGAGCGAGCGATTAAACCTGGAAGTGCAAAATCTTCCACCCATAGCTTGACATGTGAATACATACAACTTATAGTGGGTCTATATAGTCGTACACTACGTCAAATTGCACCAATACGTGCAATTCGGAAGGTCTAACAATCAACGAGTATGAGCAACTACGTGAGATTCAATCTGGCGTTTATGAGGGTAGTTCGCGGCAAACTAACCCAGCGTGACGTAGCCCTAGGTACAGGCTTGAGCCAAAAAACTTTAAGTGCTCTAGAAACAGGCGCCAGTCAAGGTGTCGAGTTTGGCACCATTGCCAAATTGTGTGATTATCTAAAATGCACACCCAATGATCTTTTAGTCTTGGAGTCAGAAGCTGTTTACGCTCCCCCTTCTTCCGACTCACGAAAGAGAGCTGACGAAATAATTGCGCGTGGCTTAAAGAGAGCAATGCAAGAACCAGAACAGACCCCAGAAGAGATCTGGAGTGAGTTTGATGCTCTGCGCGAAAAGATGCGCAACCAAGGCTCAAGAAGCAGAGCAACACGCACAGCGCAACCAGCCTAGTACCAAAAGGCTGTAAGTTCCATACAAATTACCGCTCAAAATCTCCGGTGCTGACAACGCTGTCGTTAGCGCTACTGCTAACTGTCTTCTTAGCGCCATCCTCAAGTAATCTAGCTTCGGTTTCTTCAATCAACTTGTTTAGGCTAAGCCCCATGTCCTTAAGCACTCGAGCAGCTACTCCGTGCCCTTCCCGCAGAAGTCCGAGCAGTATATGACCTGTTCCAATTTCATCATGCTTAAGCCGCTGAGCTTCATTCAATGCTAGGTCGAGCATTCTCTTAGTGCGCGGAGTAAACGGTAGCTCAGCACCAGCAACACAAGGCCCCTCTCCGATAATTTCTTTCACGCGCCGACGCAATTCCAATAGAGTCAGTCCATGACTTAGCAGGAGCTGACCGGCAACACCATCACCAGCTCCAATTAGGCCTAGCATTATCTGTTCTGTGCCAACGAAATTGTGACCCATTTGCTTTGCCTCATCGGCTGCCAGCTTCATCACTCTTTCAGCAGTAGCAGTAACACCAAGAGCATCTTGATTTAGGGCTGTCTGCGACAAAGTATAAGCAGGAGCTGGCTCACTATGGGTCGCTGACTTCAGATTCGAACCACCAACGAATACGTCAGGACGCAGACCGATAGCTGTCATAAAGGGTACGAACTTTTCATCCTCACTCTCAATCAATGCCAACAGTAAATGCCTGGTCTGCACCCAACCAACGCCTTCAAACGCAGACAGCTGGAATGCCCGCAAAAGAACCTGATCAGCTAAAGCACTAAAGCCAACAAAAGCTGATGCCGCTCGTGGATCTGTTACGTGGAGTATCTGGCCTAACCTATCTCGAAGAGCGAATCTATCTAAATTGAGGACTTTTAAATGGTTGGCACAAGAGTTTGTATGCAAATTGAAGAGAGCATACAAAAGCTGTGGTGCATCAACAATACCTTTGTTGCGATTGCACGAATCGGTCTTGGCCATGTCTATGACCGTGCGAAGATTGGCCGTAAAACGCTCTTTTAGAGCAGCCCAATCACCTTCATTTTGATCGCACTTTTCCTCATGAGTCAGCCCTTCAAACATCTCGCAAACAGATTCTAGACCCGGTTCCTGACCTAATACTTGCGATTGATTGCCAGACTCAATCAAAGCTGCTTGATAGTCAACAACTGGAATGAGCTCTGAGATAGCTTCACCTGATCGCTTGGCCGCAGCTGCCTTTTCTACAAACTCAGAAAGTGCTGTCTGCTCCTCGGCCATAATCTCTTGGAGCTTTTCTACGTCAATACCGGCACGTCCGAGAATTATGCAGGCAAGATGCCTCTGATTGCTAATTATGCTTAATAGCAAATGTTCAGTGCCTACTTTTCCTTCGACAAAATCAGCACCACGCCTTGCTCGATTAAACACACTTATCGCTTCAGTAGTGTACGGCTCACCGCCATGTGAAATATTAGAACCTGTCTGGACAAACCTATCGATTTCAGCCCTCACTCTCTCAGCTGTCACTCTCAGGTCTTTCAGAATAGCTCCAGCTTTGCCTTCTGTATCAAGAACCATAGCAACGAGAATTTGCTCGGTCCCAACCAAGCTAAGACGATTCTCGCGCGCCACCTCATGGGCTATGAGCACGGCTTTAAGAGCATCAGCTGCAAAATTATCAAAGCGCTTGATTGCTGCTTCAGAATAAGTAAATCTCTTTGATTGCGGCAGCGGCTGAACTTCTGTTGGTGTGCTGTCAGCGTTAAAGCCTAATCTACCTGCTGTACTGTTCGAAGGTGTCATTCTATCTATAACGAGTCGACGCAAGTAACCAAGATCAACACCCAGACTTCGCAAGATGGTTACACCAGCGCAGTCTTCACGACTAAGAGAACCGTAATCAACTATCCTCTGTAGACCGAGTATACCGATGAGCAATTGGTCCACACCTATGGTGGAAGAACCAAAACTCTGCGCAGACTCAAAAGCTTTTTCAAAGGCTAAGATTGCGTTCTTACTAAAGGGCAAGTCACCAGCTGCTGGTGAATCAACAACCCCAAATTCTTTTTCAATGGCGGTCCGAAGTGAACTACGGGTGATACCAATTGCCTCCAAGGCAGTAGCTGCCACACTATCCTGCCCTGACAGAATTCCAACTAAAAGGTGGTCAGTCCCTACTTGGGCTCGCTTCAAGCGCCTGGCTTCATTAACAGCAAGTCTAATTACATTCTGAGCAGTGGAAGTAAAGACCCGCATAACAAGCTTGTCTGTGCTCCCTGTGGCTCGTCCAAATAACTTATCTATATCAGTGTCAGTCAGCTTGGAGAACGGTGGTGGGGACGAAACAGCAGGAATCGTTGCAACAGTTGGATCACCTGAAACACTTTGAACAGTTGCTTCCGAAGGAAACAAACTTGGGTGATTGGCCTTCAGTAGCAATAAGACCGTTTCTCTGTAGTCTTTGTAGTCGTAACCTAGATCGCTAAAAAGCTTGAGACAACTATGATCCTTGAGAATTCCAATCAGTAAATGATCAGATTCAATCTCAGCGCTATTACAAAGTTCAGCCATTACACGGGCTTCCACCAAAGCATTCTTAGTCAATTGCGATACTATGACTCGTTGTCGGCGCGAAACAACGCTACCATTTAAGCGCTGAATACCCATACGCAAGCGATCAATCGACAGCCCAGTTATGGCTGCAGCCCTTGCCGCCAAGCCAGAGGGCTGACTCAAGAGACCCAAAAGTATATGACAGGGCTCCAGTAGCTCTTGCGAAAAGGACTGCGCTTCTAACTTGCCGTCGAGAATGGCATCAATCGCGCCCCGACTTAGCAACTCACAGACAGAAGCGTAACCAGATTCAAGCAGCAGCCTCACGGCTTCTACACCAGAGACAGCAAGAGGATCAAGCTTTCTCTTTTTAAGCTTAAGAGCAGTATTGGCCCTCAATCTCTCAATACTGACATTGAATTGCTTTAGTAGAGCCGAGGCTGGTCCGCTTTCTTCGAGAATGATACCGACAAACAAATGCTCTGGCCTGATCACCTCTACCCCTGAGGCAACGACTGTGTCAAAAGACCAGCACATGGCTTGCAGTGAGTGTTCGCCAAAAACTATCTCGCTTCCACAATCGCCCTCACCGTGACCAGTAAGGTGTTCAACTTCGAAGCGAAGATCATCAAGGGAAATGCCAATTTTTCTTAGCCGCTCAGCTCCTTTATTTAGTCTCTCGTCGCAAATACCAAGCAACAAAAACTGCGAATCAATCTGCGAATGACCGAGCCTAGAGGCCTCTTCTTTTGCGAACGTCAACGCCTTGATTGCTTCATCAGAAAAACGCTCAAAGCCTTTTTGCTTGGAAAGAGGCACTAGGGCTGAATACTTCGCACCCAATTGCGGCGGAGTATTGGCTCGTTGAAGCATCTTCTTTAGTCGATCTAGGTCAATCGACAAATTGCGCAGCACCTTAAGGCCCGCGCTCTCTTCGTCTGCTAATAGAGCCAGCAATACGTGATCTGTGCCGACATAGGTTCGCTTTGCTTCTCGTGCCAGCTGCCGTGCTGCCAAAATCAGTTCGTTAACCTTAGAACCACACTTAGACTCACACGGAGAATCACACTTCTCGCGTCCCGGCATATTCTCAGATTCTTGGCGTAACTCTTTAGTCTTCACATCCCAGACATGCAAAGCCAGAGAGGCTAAACCATCGACTTCTGTCATCAGGCCAAGCAATACGTGATCGGTATCAACCTCAGCATGACCAAGCCTATGGGCTTCTTCTCTCGCCAGAGAAATGGCGTGCTCAACCATGGTGGTAAGTGCTAACGTGGACTGAAGTAAATCGGCAGTCTCAACCTTTTTCTCTTCCTCAGCAGCCGTCTTATCTAGCTTTTGCTCGGCCTCAACAACCGGACTATCCGCTTTGGCCGATTCAGCAGTCTTCTCTTCCGCAGCAACTTTCTCTTGGGCAACAGATAATGCCTTAATCACTTTTCGCAGCTCATCCACAAACAGCTCAATGTTCACACCGAGCTTCTGTAGACCCTTAACCGCTCTACTTTCCTCATAACTTAATAGAGAAAGAAGCAAGTGCTCTGGAGCAATAAGCGAACTGCCAGAGGTACGTGCGGCAACCGAAGCCATTTCCACGGTAAATAAAACTTGTTTAGACAATTCAAAATCTAGAGACTGTGATTCAGTTGGTTTTTCGACTTCCTCTTGCGTGGTTGCCAATCTCAACTCTTCAAGCGCAATAGACTGCCCAGAGAGAAGTCTAGCGGCCTCGCTGCTCCCCTCCGCGAGAATACCCAACAACAAGTGCTGCAACTCAAGCTTCATACTGCCGACCCGACGAGCTTCTTGTTGAGCTAACTGCATTGCAATAATGGCAAGTTGAGAAAAGAGATCGGAAACATTTGACTTCGCCACTTGAGCTTTAGCTGATTGACTCGCCACTGGGCCTTTAGCCGAGCGAACGAGGGCCTGAGACTTAACCGCAACACCAGACTCAACCAAAGGGTCAGACTGAATCGGTGAATGAGACAACGGCGGCAAATTTGCAGGCGCATGCGCCGGATTCGCACTGCCCATTTGCTGTTGCTTATTAGCAATCTGGATGAAATCTAGAACATCGATCTTTACTTTTTCAAGATCTACCTTGTGTTTATCCAATGCTTGTTTAGCGACTCCACCATCAACAGCAAGCAATCCAAGCAGCAGATGCTCAGTTCCGACATAGTCATGTCCCAAATCGCGTGCAGCATTCCAGGCAGCTTCAAGTAACTTTTTAGCCCTTGGCGTGAACGGAATTTCAACCGAAACGTTTCCACTGCCTTTGCCAATAATCCCAAGTACAGTTGCTCGTAGGTCTTTCAGTTTGACATTGTGAGCGCGCAAAACTCGCGCTGCAAGCCCTGTGCCTTCGCCGCACAAGCCAAGCAATATTTGCTCTGCGCCGACAAAGTTGTGACCCATCCTGCGGGACTCTTCCTGAGCCAGCATAATGACTTTAATGGCTTTCTCGGTGAAGCGTTCGAACACTAAACAACCCCATCGGGCGGATTAATCTCATCTTGCACCCACTGCTGCAAACGGGCCATATCGACCTTGAGATTGCGCAGAGTTTTACAAGCAACACCATCGCCCACACGCAAAAGACCAAGAATTAAATGCTCAGTGCCAATATGATCGTTGCGAAAACGACGAGCCGAGTCCCAAGAGAGCTCAAAAACCCTCTTTGCCCTTGAATCAAAAGGCATTTCATCTGTGGCTTTTTCACTACCACGACCAATTTCTTTCTCTACAGCTGACCGCAGAGTGTCCAAAGTAACGCCTTCTTCAGTCAATGCCTGAGCAGCAATGCCCTCTTCTTGCGCCATCAAACCCAATAATATTGCCTCTGTACCAACGCGATTGTGACCCAATGCTGCGGCTTCTTGCTGAGCCAGCCTAATAGTCTCAATAGCGCCCTCGTTAAAACGCTCAAACATCAACTGAACCTCACGGGATAATGCTCATAAAGCTTTATGCCCAAGACGCCCCAACCCAGATCACCCCTGGTCACTTCTTGACAATTACCAGTATTGCCCCTAACATTGCCAGGTAGACAATTTAATCCCCCACGCCGGCATAGCAGCAGACAAATTAATGCCCTTTGGAGAAACACTTTCAGCGGTAGACCACTCTGAATCTGCAGCAGAACATTCTGCATCGTCAGATAAATCAGACTCGGGTTTGTCTAACGCTCAGCGCCTTAGCCGCGAAGCAAATTTACTAGTTGAAGTCGGTCGCGGCGTCGTCAATCGTGTCGACGAACTGACCGACCATCCAGGCCAAGTTGCGGCTGAATTGGGCGGCTCAATGCTGATTGGCGCCGGTTTAGCTTTGGCCCAGGGAAAAGCCGGGGTAGCCCGCGAGGTGGCCCAGATAGTCGGCGCTTCAATGACCGCATCTTTTGTCCTAACCTCTGCCAGACAGCTAGAAGTAGCAAAAAACTCTATTGAGAATACCTGGAAAAACCCCACTGGTGAAAACAGAGAGGCCAAAAACGCGGCGAATGCTCTGGGCGCATTTATTGCCGATAGCGCAATTTTTAGTGCGGGTGGAATAGTTGGTGTAAAAGTTGCCCGCAACTCTAGCGTTTATATGGGTGTGCATCACAGTATCGACAAAGCTCTGGGTATCCGCACCCAAGAGCAGCACGCGCTCTTGCGCCAGCAGATGTTGGGCTATCACCCACTCACCGCCCACCATCAAGATCGCGTCGGTGACATGAGCCGACTTATCGCTGAAGGCATGCGGCTTCCTCCTGCCTCTGTTGAGAAAGCATACCTAGCGGGAAAAATGCACGACATTGGTAAGCTCAAAACACCAACCGAAATTCTCAATTCACCGGGCAAATTAGACGGGCACGAGCGGGCCGTGATTAATCACCACGCCACCGACACCGGTATCATTCTCAGAGAGAAGGTTGATTACCCCAAACGCCTTGCCGATCTGCCCACTGTGGCTCAAAATCACCATGAACGCTTGGATGGCCGGGGCAGCCCCAGTCAACTTAGTGCTGAACAAATTGCAGTTGAGACTAGGGTCAATACTGTTGCTGATGTATTTGACGTACTCTCTCACGGTCGCTCATACAAGACTCCTACACCGGTTTCAAAATTAATTGACGTGTTTGACCGGGGTCGCGGCACTCAGTTTGACGGCAAAGTCTTAGATGCTTTTCTGCACCAACCGGCCTCAAAGGTTCTGCCCCTGATGCTTTCAGAAGGCGGGAGCATCACTAGAGTAGCCCCTACTTTTAGAAAAGTTGAGATTGGTGATCTTTTGCGCTCAGTAAAAGACCACAAACCTGTGCCAGGCAGTTCAGTGACAATGGATCAAATCGGTCAGTTCAATTCACTGTATATGGGGCCGCAAAGTTGAACTAAGTTCGGCTGAAATGATGCAATAACCTTGAGAGGGACAGAAAATATGTCTTCTGTCCCTCTTTTTCTTCTTCATTCGACTAATTGCCATTTAGGGTTTGCGATCCGGTAACCGCGCACCCTGTATTCTTTCCAATGTTGATCGGCATCAGAAAACAGAACATCGATGTGATAGATGTTCTGTTCGAAAGGCTCTATAGACAAAACATGAAATGTCCAATAGTAAGCTTTATCATCATCTTCACCCTGAGGCCCAGCGAGTTCTCCAAGCATATCTTTCGACAGAGTTTTATTTAACTGCTTCATTGATGGAATCTTCGGATTTAGAATGAAGAGTTTTGCAATTCCGTTCACGTCGATTTGTAGAACCCCAGCTTGAGTTCCAATAGTTGGCTTTCCATCCAGATCAAACCGATGGATTGGTAAAATTTTGGGCAGCAAGTATGCCTGCCCCTGAGTGATTGTCGATCTTGATAGGTGCCCAGCATGCTCAGCTGCATTTAATGCGGCATTGCTCAGCAACAGCGAACAACTGAGCAATGACATTTTGACTAATGTCGCTGCTTTGAGTCTTGAATCTTGACGTTTCATACGGAATCTCCAAAGCAAACTATTTATCAGCAATCACCGATGGTTCAAGGTGCAAAACCTGGGAAAGCCTAATCTGCCTATGCTTCCAAACTACCAAATTGCTCATCAGCCAAAATCTTATTGCGCAGCGCGCCCTTATCTACAGCAAAATCTTCAAGGATGCGGCCGGCCACACCCTCGTGTTCGCGCAATAAGACCAAGAGCACATGCTCTAAGCCAATAAAACTATGATGCCATTCCAACGCTTCATGTGCAGCCAAGCTCAATAATTTGCTGCAGGACGCACTCCAAGACAATGCCAGAGTCGAATCAGGCGCTACACCAGAGCCCGGGCCAAGAATGTTAGACAATTCCTCATCAACTTGATAACGCTCGACGCCACACTGTGCCATAACTCTCAGCGGCATTCCTTTGTGCATCGACAGTGCCGCCAAAAGCAAATGTCCGCTGCCCACGACATCATGGCCATGATTGTTAGCAGCTTCCTGAGCCAGCTTGAATAACTCAATGGCATAGGGAGAATAAGGCAAATCAACTAGTGATGCACCGGCCTGCAGGCCCTCCGTGAGCAATTTCTCAGCAGTCGCCAACATCGCTAGATCGCCCGGGTGTGCAAAGTCCTGTGAATCTGTCAGGCTCCCGTGGCCAGCAAGTTCACCCGCTGCAAGCTGCACGCTTACTCTTTGGCGCCGCGCTTTTTCAAAGCGAATCTCAATCAGATCTTCTTGATTGACCCCTAGGCTCGAAAGCACAGCTGCTCGCAACTGACTAAAATCATTCAAGCCTAAGCGCTCCAAAATACGGCAGGCCACCCCTTCATCTTGACGCAGCAGGGCAAGCAGCAAATGCTCAGGCTCGACCTTTTCAGTGCCTGGCCGTTTACAGAGATTTAAGGCCTCTTCATAGGCAAGCAACAGCAGAACCTCCGCCCCTGGGGTGAAACTGTAGGCAGAAGCCCTCTCACCAGCCCCTGAGCCGGTAATTCTTTTGACTTCGGCCCGCACTTTGGCAGCCGTCAGATTAAAAGCAGAGAAATTTCGTGCGAATTTCTCTGCTTTCTCAAAATTACTATCAGCTGCTTCCGCCACAGCATTATCTGCCGCGCCTGAAGCCTCGGCCCAAACAAGCAAGCCCACCAGTATTTCACCAGTGCCCACACGGTCGTGCTTCAACGCAGCAGCCTCGCGGTCAGCTAGCGCCATTACTTTCATTGATTGTTCGCTAAAGTGCTCAAACATGCCAGTCAGATTTCCAGGCAACTTTTCCAGATAGCTTCAAGACGCTAGCCCAAAAGTTTATCCTATCTATTCTTAGGCGTGCACTTCCAAACCAGTAATCAATTCAGCGAAGTCGCACTCTTTAGACGAGCAAGCCACTTGGTCGCCACGCTTAAGTGTCTTGTAGATAAGAACGCTTGAGCATTTTGGACAAAGGTTGTCGCCTTTTGGACCGCCTGAAATCACAGGTGGGTACCAATAAGCCGATGTGCACTGATTGAGTGAATAGTTGGAACAACCGAAGAAGACTTTTCCGTGTCTAGATTTCTTCTCAACAATGGCGCCGCCACAAGTATCACGTGGGCAGGTAACACCGGTGTATTTAAGAATTGGTCTTTGTTCGGTACATTCTTCTGCTGAGCAGGCGAGATAATCGCCGTAGCGTCCGTAGCGAATCAACATATCAGAACCGCAAGTTTTGCATTTCTCTTCTGAAGGTCTATCTTCAGGAACTGGCTTGCCATCTTTAGTTAGCGAGATCTTGGTCTTGCATTCAGGATAGCCGACACAACCTAAGAATTGACCGTAACGCGACGAGCGAATAGCCATAGGCTGTCCGCATAGTTCGCAGAATTGGTCAGAGAGAATGAGCACCTTGTTCATGTTCTCTTCGGCTTCTTTCAAGGTCTTATTGAAAGGCTCGTAGAAAGCTTTGAGCATGACGCGCCAGTCAGATTTGTCTTCTTCGACTTTATCTAACTGAGTTTCCATTCCAGCGGTGAAGCCAACTTCAACGATATTGCCGAAGTGCTCAACTAGAAGAGCATTAACAGCTTTACCTAGAGTTGTTGGTACCAGTGCCTTCTGCACACGCTCTACATATTTACGGTCAACAATTGTGCTGACAGTCGCTGAATAAGTAGATGGTCGACCAATACCCAATTCTTCTAGGGTTTTGATCAAACTTGCTTCTGTAAAGCGGGGTGGAGGCTGGGTGAAGTGTTGGCCAGGCTTCATTTCTTTGAGCTTGAGCTTTTCGTTTTTCTCTAACTCAGGAAGATTTGGCGCTGCTTCTTCTTCATCTACTTCATCTGCTACCGCGTCAGAATCGCTTGTGGCCATGTCTTTGGCCAGACGGTCATAAACGATGGTGAAACCAGGGAATTTCTTCTCAGAAGCAGAAGCTCTAAACATGGCATCGCCGGCGGTGATTTCAACAGTTCTGGTGAGAATCTCAGCTGAAGCCATTTGGCTAGCCATGAAGCGTTCCCAGATTAGTTTGTACACCTTCAGCTGATCGCTGCTCAAGTATTGCTTGATCGATTCAGGTGAACTTTCAGGATGGGATGGACGAATCGCTTCGTGGGCATCTTGCATCGACTTAGCTTTGCGAACGTAAACGCGCGGCTTGTCTGGATAATATTGCTTGCCATAACGAGCAACAATGAAGTTCTTCGCCTCATCAACTGCTGTTTGCGAAACACGAGTCGAGTCAGTTCTCATGTAGGTGATTAAACCAACTGGGCCTTGTGAGCCAAGTTCGATACCTTCATAGAGTTCTTGAGCAACTTTCATTGTCTTCTTAACAGCAAAACCTAAGAAGGTCGCTGCCTCTCGTTGCAGAGTTGAAGTGATGAACGGAGCCTGCGGCTGGCGCTGGCTGGTCTTCTCAACCACTGAAGCAACACTGAAGTCTTCTTTTTCAATTTTCTTGACGATATCGTCAGCCATCTTTTTAGTGTCGATGGTGGTCGATTGCGCTGTTGCTTTCTCAGAAGCAGCGATAACCCGCTTGCCTTTCCATCTAGCTAAAGGCGCAGTGAAGAATTGCTTAGAACGAGCGCGAGATAGCTCGGCCTTAATCGTCCAATACTCTTGCGGAGTGAAACCTTCAACTTCTGCTTCGCGCTCGCAAATAATGCGAACGGCAACAGATTGCACACGGCCTGCCGAGCGGCCGTTAACTTTGCGCCAAAGTAGTGGGCTGATCTTGTAGCCGACCAAACGGTCGAGTACCCGGCGAGCCTGTTGGGCATCAACTAAACTTTGATCGATTTGCCGTGGCGCCTTAATCGCCGCTAAAACCGCTTCTTTCGTAATTTCGTTAAATTCGATGCGATGCAGCTTCTTCTTAGGCAATTCCAAAATTTCGGATAAGTGCCAAGCAATTGCTTCCCCTTCGCGGTCAGGGTCGGGGGCCAGATAGACTCTATCTACGCCCGCAGCTGCTTCTTTTAAGTCGGCAACTGTCGGTTCTTTATCCTTCAATACTTCATAAAGGGGTTCGAAGTTCTTGCGAACGTTCACACCCAATTTATTTTTGGGGAGATCCCTCACGTGGCCATAACTGGCCTTAACCGTGAAGTCCTTGCCAAGGATCTTTGAGATCGTTTTGGCTTTGGCTGGAGATTCAACTATAACTAACGATTTGACCATTTTTCTCTGTAACGCTGTGGTGGAGCTACTCGCGGCCTGTCAAGATACGCCGACGTCGATGGAGTATAACACGATGACAAATGTCGGCCTCGGCTTAAAACTATATAACCATATCAGGAAGAGCGCTCTGAAGTCTTCCGATAACTTGCGAAGATTGTGGGCCATGTCCGACCAGATTGGCGATTCTGGCCTCACCCACCCCATCCTTTATAGGGTTTTCAGCCTCATATGTTTCTTGTAACACTTTTTCAGTTGCACCCTCTTGAGAGCCCCTTACAACAGGTAGGAGGTTTCCTTGCTTGACAAGGTCGAGCGAAATTTCCAAATAATCTTTGTCGGCTAAATAAGATTCGCCATCAACCAAGAAATATAGGGGCCATTCAATCATCACCAAAGCAGATGGCACGCCTACTCCATGAGCTGAACCAGCATTTAAATCATCAAGCACTTCATCAAGTTCTAGAGCCAGCATTGATAAGTCTATGGATTCGCCGGTCTCACCAGCGCGATAGAGATCGAGGTGAAACAGAGAGAGGCGGCCAGAGTGATACTCATTGAGCATGGTGAAAGTCGGTGAGCTAATCACTTCAACCACGCCCAGGCCCTTGCCAACAGCCTTTACCAGGGTAGTCTTTCCAGCGCCCAAGGTGCCACTCAAGGCAATGATGGCGCCATCGCCCACTGCATGCGCCAACTCATGACCAAAGCGATTGGTCTCAGGTAAGCCACCTAGGTGAAATTGCATTGTCATCCGTTTAAAATTGGTCTCAGTCCAGAACAGGTGCGCGTTTTGTACCCGGGATATACTCCAGGGGGGGAACCTCCTAACTTCTGTCCGTTTCCTTTTCCAACTCTAGGGGCTTGCAAGAAGCATGAAGCTGGTTCAAAGGTATACGTGGAAGTGTCGAGCGGGATCCCCGTATGTTCAAACTTGTAGGACAAAACTTTTGAGCTCTGCCCCAGACCGAGACTAAAGAAATCATATCAAGCGGCTGGCCTCTGTCAATCAAGATTTTAACGTAAAGGGTTAATTCGTCTTTTTGCTTGTATTTCTGGGCCAGTACCAACGGCTCAAGTTAATATATGCAGATGTCGCAGATACCGCAGATATCGATGAATATAGCAGTGAAGCAGCCCACCTTCATATTGATAAGTCTATTTATTCCAGCGTTTCTTTTTATGGAAAGCGCACAGAGTCAATCTGCGCCCCAAATAAAAGGCAGTTCGCCTTTTGCACCATATCAACCCGAACCGAAGTTTGCTCCAGCTAGAGAGCCACAAACTCAGCCTAGAAGTGCTTTCAGCAACAAAGAAGACACTAACGGCCAATCTTCTGAGCCAACCGGAAATCAGACAAGCAATCAATCTAATAATCAGTCTAATAGTCAATCTAACAATGAGGTCAATGGCCAAGAGCCTTTCAATGTCACCCCCGATGGCGTACCCGCACTAAATATAGTACCAACCGTTGACCGACCTCCAATTCCTCCGCCACCAAATGCTGCTCCACTAAGACCAAGCGGAAGCGGCATAGCACGCCCGGCGCAAGCATGGCGCGTCAAGGCATTTCAACTGTTCAAGCAAAAACTAGATCCTAAGACCACTATAGCTTTAGTGTTAAATGCTAACTATGACAATGCCTTGCTAGCCTTACGCCAAGCTTTTGAAGACAATGGCCTGACCGTATCAGGTATAAGTTCCAGTTCTGGTCACATGCTCGTTACCCTTAATTCTAATAGTAGTTCTAGTGTCAATAGCTCTAGTATCAATAATTCTAGTGGCAGCAGCTTGAGCGGTACTGAGAGCACCAGCAGTCGCAGCGAAAAAGCTATTGTTGCCATAAGACCAGCTCTAGCAGACGCCACAAAAGAAGCCGCAATAGAAACTACAAACGCAGCCACCAAAGAAGCTGCAAACGACGCTGCAAGAGTGGCAAAATCAAAAAAAAGACCAGAAGCCAAAACAGAGCTGCGAGTAATGTGTGAAAGCCGCAATAGAAGCCTGACCTCTGTGCGCCTGCGAGAAATATTGAACAAACTACAAAACAAATTTGGCGACATAAAAACAGATGCAGAAACGCTCTAACCCCAATGGACCAATTATTTTAGGAATTACCGGCACAATAGCGTCAGGTAAATCTACTGTCGGCAGGCTTCTTGCCGAGCGTGGCATTGCCGTAATCGATACGGATCAGCTCACCCATGACGTGCTAACCAACGACATCAGCGTCAAAAAAGCCATAGTCGAACAGTTCGGACCTGGCGTTTTAGAAGGTGCCTCTTCAGAAAGTCCCTCTTCAGAAAGCGCCTGTTCCGAAGGCAATAGCGCAAAAGGTGACAATGCAGACCGGCCCATAGATCGCAAGAACCTGGCCAAAATCGTCTTTCAAAATTCTGATTCGCGGCGCAAATTAGAACAGATTGTCCATCCCAGTGTTGTTCTCAGCTGCCGCCGGCGCATTAAAGAGCTGAACAAAGAAAAATTGGTGGCAGTACTAGTACCCCTGCTTTTTGAAGCCAATATGGCTGATGAGTATGATGAAATTTGGACAGTTTTTACCTCAGAAGAGGTATTGAAACAACGTCTTGGGGAACGAGATAAATTAGACGCCATAGAAATTCAACGACGTTTGCAAGCCCAATTGCCTCAAAGCGAAAAATGCAGTCGCGCCGATCAAGTGATAGACAATTCTCATAGCGAGGCCGAAACTGCTCGGCAAGTAAACCTCTTGATCGAAAAATTGCTATAGCAAGGCCGAGTCCAATATCCAAATCATTCACTAGGTCAGTAGGTACAATTATCAATCAGTTTATTGAGTAGGAAGAATGCAGCCATCCCCAAAAATCTCTTTTGTTCTTAGCCTGCTAGCCTGCTTCACTCTAAATGCCTCAAAGGCCCAAGCGGATGATGGCTACTGCAGCTATCAAACAAGCTCTACCATGGGCGATCAAGACACTTACGTAACTAATTCTGCTGTAAAAATTGTCGACAGAAGCCACGGCACTGTTGTTGTAGCAACAGCTCCAACATGGAAAGTTTACGCTTTTAACAACCGCACCAAGCGCATCTGCTCATTCTCGTCTCCCCGAACATTCACCGGCATCGGCAACAGCCTTGCCACTGTCACTGGTGGCGTTACGCTATACAATATTCCACTCAAGCAAACTGGTAAAACCGTTCTACATGGCATCAACTCTATAGAACTGCAAACACCCAAGAGTTTCGTGGACAAACAAATAAAAGACAAAGAACACGAATCAGCTGACCCGAGGTTTGTACAATCGGCGCAAATGCTAGTAGCTGAAAAGGTCATACTACCAGTAGAAGCGGCCACAGTGCTTTCAAAATTTTACGGTGTGCCACTACAGAGAGCAATGCCACTGCAGTTTAAATATATTAGCTGTAGAGGCGACTTGAACACTATTCTGCTCACTTCTGATTTAAAACCAACCAAACTAGTGGCAGCAGATTTCGAGATTCCTAAGGGCTATAAGACTGTTACTGATTTCACTAAGCTTGAAGATCGGCCAGTAATAAAAGGTCCGCCTGCTCGCAAGATTATTGAAACTATCAAAAAAATCTAGCGACGCAACGCACGCATCAAATCATCAACTAAGACCCAGGCGATAACTCCAGGAATGACGATATCGAACAATGCTATTTGAGTCATGACTAATTCTCCTTTTGGCCGCGGTTAACCTTGGACATATTGCAATATTAGACCGGTCGTCTACAAATTGTCAACCCCCTAATTCAAAATGCTCAATCGTACAATAGGCAAATAGCCAGCCAGAGCAAAAGCCCTAGATTCGACCAAACAACTGACCATAGATTTGACTAAAGTACTGACCAGACAGGTAGATTTGACCAACGATATCAAGCCCACAGCTCAAGCAGAAACAGGCTTTCAAGCAAAGCGGTTGGCTTTAGCAGTGGCCAAGTCTCTGATATTCCTGTTTCTTGGCATATACGCCTGCCGCCCGCTATTTGCAGCCATTCCAGCTCTTCTCCCCACAGCATTCGCGCAATTTTTCACTTACATGCTCTGGAGCATAGCCCTGCTCTGGCTCGTCGGACGCTTCATTGAAAAGCGCAAGTTAAGTGACTACGGCTTGGGGGCGAAAAGCTTCTGGGACGGTCTTGCCGAGTTCTATGACGGTAGTCTGATTGGTAGCTTAATGGTAACCAGCGTCACACTAATTCTGGCCGTCATCGGCTGCTACGTGCCCCTGGCAATAAATAGCAGTTGCGATTTGCTAGCAATTGTCCCCGCTCTCATTGTCGCTGCCATATTTGAAGAAATTCTCTTTCGCGGCTATGTCTTGCAAACAATCGAGCGAGCCAGCAATACCAAAACAGCTGTAATAATCAGCTCGCTGCTGTTTGGCGCGGCCCACCTACCTAATTTTCACGGACGTGAGCCACTACTCACCCAAATAGCCTCTTGTACGGCCCTGGGCCTCGATGCCGGTTTGCTCTTCTGTGCGGCTTACCTACTCACCAGGCGGCTCTGGATGGCAGCTGGCTTACACGCATTCTGGAATATCTTTGAGGGACCCATATTTGGTACCCCTGTTTCTGGCCAATACATGGGCGATCCACTGATTATAGGTAGCCTTGATGGCCCAGCGCTGCTCACCGGCGGAAGCTTCGGACCAGAAGCAAGTATCATCGAACTGACTATTTGCCTGCTCCTCGCCTGGTCAATGTGGCGCAAAAAGCAAAGCCAATTAATTCATTGATTCGCCGACATAGGTGACACGGTAAGAGACCGGCTGCACTGATATTGCCGCAGCCTGTATTTCTTTCATATGAGCTTGAATTTCAAGATTTTTAGAAACTACGCGATAGTGAATTTCACTTTCCCACTGCACATAGCTGGCCACATGCTTACCGTCAAAACTCTGATGAACACTGGCTGATACAAACCCAGGCTGATGCTTGGTCACTTTTTCAGTGACATCTTCGAGCATATTAGCCAGTATTTGCTGCTTAGTGGGCTCAACTTCAAATGTATTGATCAGAGTGAAGATACTGCGTTCGGTTTCTATTGTGGCCATGAATTTCCCGGGGATATTTCTCTAAAGATATTACCTAATATGATTTTCGAATAACTAAGCAATGAGGCCAATCGCCCGCCATCACTGCTGTCTCTGTTGATGGTAGACGATAACGCCCCCAGACTCAAGCATCTTGAACTGTAGCTAATCAAGAAATAAATGCTGTAAAATGCTGCAAATAGTGCTGCAATTAAGCTTGCAAGCATGCATTTAGGTCAGCAGTAATTCTTTGGCGACTATCTTTTCAATGAATCTTTCAATACAAACAAGACAAACACGAGCATTTGCCCTGACCACCTCGCGAGTCTCTGCAACTTTGATCGCAGCCACACTCGCTTTTACCACTTTCTTTTGCAATGCCATATTTCACAGCGTCCAAGCTGCTGGCAGACAGCAAATTACCACCAACAGCCATATGAATGGTTCGCCGGTCAATACCTATTTCATACCACCAACTCAACCGAACGTCACCGGACCCAGCACACTGATCGTCTACCATCACGGCATGACTTCAAACATCGACGAACCCTTCGTCGTGCCGCCAGGCGCTCCAACTGGGCCGATTATGACCAGTATTTATCCAATGTACGGCTTTCTCTCCGTCGGCCTCGCCCACACCTGGGCCAATCCAGCGGCTCTGCAAGATATCGGCGACGCCATCAGCAAGGTTCAAGACAAGTACAAGTTTGATCGCATTATCTATATTGGCGCTTCCATGGGCGGTTGCAACCTGCTTTCATTCATAGAACAAGCACCCCCTGAAATCAAAAGTAAATCAGAGTGCATACTGGTAATTGTCAGCTGTGGTGACTTGGCAAACCTCTACAAATTGACGAGCGAAAAGCTCGTGAAAGAATCACTAAAGAATACTCTAGGCGGTACACCTGCTGAAAAGAAGAAAGAGTACAAAGCACGCAGCTTTATACCGAACATCAAAGAGTTTCCCAAAACAGTAAAAGTCGTGATCATCTCACATATGGAAGATACGACCATGCCGCCGAAATTACAAAATCAACTCTATCGAGCCCTTGTCGCTAACGGCAATCCTACTAAGTTTATAGAAAGAAAGGGCACCCACGGCACTTGGCCAACAGCGACACAATTTCAATATTATGTCGACCACATAATTCACAAACGGCTGATGTGAGCAAAAAAATACTAAACGCTGGCAACCACCGCGTCTTTGTCGACTGCGATCGGACCTTGGTTAACACTGAGATCTATCCCTTATTGTCCAAGCATACGTTCGACCGACGACCTAAGTTTTTCTTTCGCTGGAATACTGTGCTTACTGAAGCCAGACCAAGCGCTAAACAGTTTTTACAAGAATTAGGCAGCAAGTATGAAGTGGCAATGCTTACCCTTGGTCACTCTAAATTTCAAGCAAAAGTCTTAAAAGAATTGGGACTAGCAGACCTTGTTGGAGATATTTACGGGCCTGACAATTGCGACAATGTACCTAAAACAAACGGTTTTGTTTTAATCGATGATATGGAACCACACTCTCTTGCTATTGCTTACAAAATGCGTTGGCTGGGCCATCAAAAAGGCTTAGAAAATCTAGAAATTTGGCCAGAAAAACTAGCACTGCACATAGTGCAATGCCAGCCGTTTACAGGCGGCCTTGAAGATAGTGAGCCGCTTACTGCCCTGCTTCCATCAGTGCATGTGCGCATGGCCCAGATGATGGCTGAACGAGAGCAGCAAGAATAGGAACAAAACAAGTACAAGTACAAAGATAAGAAAAAGAATTAGGGGTCAGCGCAAAAAGGCCGTAGGCAGTCAAAACAATCACACGTAGACCGGTCTACTATAAAATCAGACAAAAACAAGTTTACCTTGTCTAAAAAAGGCTCCCGCAGGATACTGCAGGAGCCTTTTCACTAGCCTACGGCGATATTAAGCTGCAGGGCGCTTCCAGAGATACTTGAATAACAGCGCCACTGGCACGTTGGCAAAGATTAGAGGAATCTTGATCCAGCCAGCAGCAGCACCTGAGAGCTTGAGAGCGTAGAAGACAGACTGATAACCAGCCAAGCCCTTGCTCAGACCTTCCTGATAGAAGGCAGGGAAAGTATCGCTCATTGCCCAGACAGGCAGAGCAATGAGAATTACCACCCAAACAATGAGGATGGCGATGGCGAATTTGCGGTTGTTTGACATGAAGATGTCCTTGTTCGATTTTTGTTTCTGGTGAAAGGCAAAGGCTACTGGCCTTCACCCAAAGGAAGTTATTGATTTGCTATTAGCCCAATCACGATCATGCTGTTGTTGAGTACATGAGCGATCACCGGTACAAATAGAGTGCCAGAGCGCCTATAAGCCTCAGCATAGACAGCTCCCAATGCCATGCAAAAGGGCAGAGCAGGTAAATTCATATGCATGAGACCAAAGATCAAAGCGCTACCAAAAATAGCAACCACTGTCGCCAAGGCAGCGCTATCAAACCTCATAGCGACAGAGCTTCTGAGCAAGTTAAAAAGAAAGCCACGAACCTTGCAAGCTTCTTAAGTCAAAAGAAAAGGGAAATCAAAAGACAAGCGAACAGTTCGCTTAGCCAATTGCTTCCACAATTTTCTGAAAAGATTGGCAGCATGTGTCATGTAAACTCCATAGTAAGGTCAAAAAAACAGGCCCGAATTGCTAGCTATATTTCTTCAGAATGGCTCTCAATCCAACTGCCAGCCTGCAAGCATTTCCAAAGCTAAATTGAACCCGAGCGATTTCATGGTTTATTGCTACCAATCACCCGTAATCGTTTTCAATAACCACGATAAGCGTCCCAGCCAAAGTACTGTAACTAGCAGCTTTGTCATAACCCCAGGAATCATCTAAAAACCAGTCAGACGATTTGCAGCCCCCAAACAAAGAACATATATGTGTGTCAATCTGCTCCAAAGAAGCGAAAACACCCATCTCAATCAAAACGCCTCCATCTACTCTAAACGCGCGAATACCCATGGCTACTCCCATTAAGTTTGATCATTGAAAATTATTGTGTGTGAATCTAGTGTTGTTGCAGCGAAGTTCTAATTTGTCATAGTCGTTTTACCGGTCTCGGCACCGCTAGATACTGTGGCGAGAACACAAGCTCCAACAGACCAGATATCACCACCCTCACCTACACCAACACACTGCTCGACTATACTCACCAATGCCTCATTGGCCTTCCAACAAGGAAGATCAAAAGATTTGAGAAAGGCAACTGATTGGTTTGTAGAGGCGTACTCAAATTGAAAGAAGTATTGAAGGCAGACAAGTAGTTCTATGCCATAAAAGAGCAAGAAACCGAGTAAATTAAAAGAAACAAACTAGCGCAAGTCGGAAGCATTACCAATGGCATATTGTTATTTCTCTATCCAGTAAAGCGCCATAGGCTAGCGCGAGAAATAAACTAGCACGTAAAGCAGAAGTACTATTTTTTATTGCAGCTGTTAGAATCCAATAAGTTTCCTTTGTTTTAGCTCTTCAGCACCCCGGAATTTCCAAAGTGACCTCATCACAAGAACGCTTGCCCACAATTTCGGAAATCGACTTTGCCGTTAGCGCAGCTGCACAAAACGGAAAGTTTGGCGCCAGAGATGCAACGATAATAAAAATGCTTCACCAATTTGGCCTTCGCCCTCAAGAATTAGTAAGTATTCGATGGCAGAACATTGACTTCAAGAATGCGACCATATCGGTTGATAGAATCAAAGGCTCGGCAGCCACAGAGCACACACTAGACAAGAGCCTAACAATAGCATTCCGGCAATTATTCAAAAAAATACCAGAAAGCCCAACTCTAGATGACTTCGTATTCACCAATGAGCAAGGGCAACAACTAACTACCCGCAGCGTTCAACTAATAGTCGAAAAAGCCGGTAAGTTAGCCGACCTAACATTGAAATTAAACCCTAGCCTCTTAAGACGAACCTGTGCTTTTGAACTGGCCCAGACAAACGCAAGTTCTAGACAAATGAAAACCACTATGGGATTCAAACATTCCACCAACGCCGCAAAACTTATGCGAACAGTAGCAAACACTGCCATTCGACCTGACAATATCCCAAAAATATTTGCACAAAATCGACCCAACACTTTTCAATCAAATTTGGAATCTAGCCTTACGCTACAAATACCAGCTAGCACAGCCAATTTAGGGCCAGGTCTAGATACTTTGGGCCTAGCATTAACAGCCTATACGACGATGACTTTCAACCTACTGCATGAAGACGATAAGTCAATTCCGCGTATTACTCTGTTAGGTGATATTGCCAACTTAAGCCAAGAATCAGACCGTGGTCATATTATAAATACCGTCTTGAAAAAGCTACCAAACAACAACATCTCTCTTACTAAACGGCTTCGAATCACTATAGACAGCGATATTCCGCTTGGCTGCGGCCTAGGAAGCAGCGGCACGGTGATACTAGGAACGGTACTAGCCGCCAATCTTCTTACCGGCCAAATACCAACCAGAGGCGCCTTGCTTAATCAAGCCTTCGACATCGAAGGCCACCCAGAAACCATGGCAGCAAGCCTATGTGGTGGCTTGGTGGCCTGCTCGCCATCAAGAAAGGAAGTGTTTATGCAAACAACCCCGTGGCCGAAAGAATGGCTGCTTCTAGTTGTTGTGCCGCAGTTCACAATGAAGACTCTTGCTGCCAGGGCGGTATTGCCAAAATTAGTGCCCATTAGCGACGCCATATTCAACATTCAAAAGACAGCACAACTGATTTGTGCCGTTTGGCGTACCGATGAAGGAATGTTCAAAGAAGCACTAGCGGACCGCCTGCACGAAAGCTATCGCAACCCACTAGTACCAGATCTTGCCGAGCTAAGGCACGAGCTGAGAACACAACCAATCCTAGGTTGTGTTCTCAGTGGCGCAGGTTCATCAACGATGATTGTCGTTCATCAACGTCACCTTAGCGGTGTAACAAGAGTGATTCAAGACTGGATTTCTTTTAAAAATCAAGGCCACCGCCTCTTGTCTCTTGAAGCAGATCAGGATGGCATGAGAGAGTTAGTCTTCAGCTAGACCTTCGCAGCAGTCAATTTATCTAAAGCAGCCTGATAACGAGCGGCATGGAAAGCTTCCACCCGCTTGAGGGCACCAAAACGCTTGGCCGCTTTTTGGAAAATTCCAGCATGCTCCAGTGATTCTTTTGCTTGTTCTTGAAACTCAGCCACAGCAGCGGCATTGCCTTCTTCAACGGCCTCGCGCTCAAAATTTGGATACATGGTGACGCTTTCATACATCTCGCCTTCGGCAGCTAGTGCCAATACTTTCTCAACAGTCATTTCGGCTGATGGATAAATTAGCTCAAGGTGAGCGAAAGCATGAGCAGTTTCATGGTTGGCTGTTTCTTCAAAAAGCTTGGCCACTTCTTCATTGCCTAGCTTGCGAGCAATTTTAGCGAAGTATAGATATTTGCGGTTAGCCATTGATTCACCACCAAAGGCGGCCATTAAGTTAGCGGCTGTCTTAGTGTCTGCTGGAGCGGCGCCTGACATAGCCGTTGCGTCAGCGCTAGTCAACTCAGCTAAAGTAGCTTCTGAATCTGTTAATTGGGGTGCCTTATTAGGTGCTTGGTTAGATGCTTGATTGTTTGACATGATAAATCCTCCTAGAAATAGTATATTTTTAGATTTAGTCTAATTACTGGGTAAAAAAACTAGTTCTGCTCTAGCTCAATAACACCGGCTTTTTTGAGGGCATTGAGAGTGTTCCACACAGCTGCTCGAGAAAACGCGACAGAAAGGGCAGCAGGCACGGCTGAGAGCACTTCATCTGCTGTTCAGGGGTAACTTTTTGTCGCTAGCTGTATTATCGGCCATGCATTTAGAATACGTCTAAGTTGAGACTTCGTCAACCCTACTTTTTCTAGCTATCCCTCAATAACTGCCGGAAGCTTCAAAAATAGCGGTCGCTTGATGGCGTGCCCAAGTAGCACTATCAATGATAAATGACCCTTCTTAGAAATCGAAAGGTTATAGATAGGGAAGGCACCAGGAAATGCTCTTACACTCTATAACCACAGCCACCATTGATTTACTAGAGTCGCTGACAAAGTATACTTGCTAGCCAGTATAGGCTTACAGTGCATGATGAAAAGAGCCCGATGACCACAAGCCCTAACTTGGCTAGACAACAACTTACCAGCAGAGCGGGCTATTGTCAGGTGACCGTGGCCGTGATTGCCATAGTCTTCTTTCTTGTTTTACATTTGCTCCTCCGTCACCCATCTATGATTGCGCCCGAAGCTGCACTCAATCTGGAGGCTGCTAAATTAATCACAACAGGCAAAGTTCCTTATGTAGATTTTCTTTGCCTTGTTTCACCAATTCTTCTCTATGGCAGCGTCATACCTTGGTTGACGGCGCAATTTCTAAATATTGCCCCGAGCTTTGTACTGAACCTCACAATCTGGCTGCTTGCTCTAGGTTCTACTGTTGCCTGTGCCAAGATTCTTCTACCAAGAACACACCACCGAGAGTGGCACATTTTCCCACCATTTATAATTGCGCTAGCCTTAGCGAACGTACTAATGTTGTTTCAGCTTGGCCAAAGCGAACAGCTCTTTATGCTTCTTCTCATGCCATATCTATTAGTCAGGTGGCTGCGCTGGAATGGATACCATATCTCAAAAACAGAAGCTATTGCCAGTGGCATATTTGCTGGTATTGGTGTTTCACTGTGCGACCTTTATGTGGTTTTTCTAGTACTACTTGAAAGTCTCTGGCTTAGCACAAGCCTCAAAATTGGCCCACTAGTGGCCCTTGAAGCGCGCACTTGCCTAAGTACAATGCTAGTCTACGGCCTATTCATGCTGATGTCACCAGCACCATTCACAGCAGCTTACTTAAGCACGGTTGCTCCCATATTCGCATCCACTTCTGACTATTACGACATGGCTATGTATGGGCTCGGCAGCGTACCAGAAAGACGTGACATTTTTTATGCAAGCATTGCCGCAATATTATTTGCCATACCTAAGAATAATCGCTCAAGTTTGTCACTGACTTTGATTTTATTGTTTTTCATTAGTTTCTGGTTCTACCTCAATCAACCCACAGGCTTGACTCACACAGCCATTCCTATGATTTTTTCTGCCACTCTACTGTGGGGGGTCAACCTAGGCGTACTCAGTGCCACCATACACCGCCTTAAACTTCTCAAGGGCAGACGTCGCGCTCTAGCAAAGCTCAATTTTTGTATATTGTGCTCCCTTGGCGCCATTCTCATAACCCTTACCGGGGCCTTTCTCAATCATCAAACAAGCAAGATTGCCGCTGCCTTTCCGACAATTACCGACACGACACCAGGCGAAAACGTGGTGCCAGCTGATTGTGCTTCTTGGGTTGCCAAATATTCAGAGAAAGGTGATGAACTACTCTTTCTAACTGATGACGTACTGCCAGGCTATCCCTTGATTTTGCAGATGAGTAGAAACCCTAGTGGCTATTTCCTAGAATCTACATTCTTTCCATATCTTGATCATGCCCAGCACCCCGGTGAGAATGAACGCAAATATAGCCAACTATCAGAGAAATTATACAATCAACTAAAACAAGACATAGCCGAGCAGAAAGCCAAAATGATTTTTGTCCAAGATGCCACCATTCGCGATCTGCTAGTGAAAAACCAAGTAATGCCCACGCTAGAAAAGTACTATGTATGGAAGGGTGGGGCGCGCCTGAAGAAGATCGATGAAGAAGATAAGGAACCCCTAGAATATCACGGTGTTCAATACGATCTTGCTGTCTTTGTGCAGCGAAAAACGCCGCTATGAAAAACTCATTGCCATTATCTATGACAATGGACAACTGGACAAGAAAAGTGATGCTGATCGGCGGCACTTTTCTATTATCGCTGATCATGTGGCGCCTACTTACTATTCCCGCCATTCACCCCCTCAATATTGCTCCCGATCAATCTATGTTTGTCGCCATTGGCGATTTACTGCTACAGGGTAAAAAACCCTATGTTGATTTTTTTGACGTCAATCCACCACTGGCATTTTATGCTCACATAGCACCAAATCTAGTATCTAAATATTTTGGCGTGACACCTCCACAAGCATTCTGGTATACGACAATCGCTCTTTGGTTCTACAGCGTCGTCTTTAGCCTCTGGCTCTTGTGGCGAGAGTCGAAAAGCCACGAATCATTTGTCTTTATGCCTCTTATATTGTCCTTTTCATACCTGACACTATTTCTCTCTGGTCAAGACGAATTCGGACAACGAGAACATATTTATTTGCTACTTTTTCTACCACTATTCATAGTGCGCTGGCTGCGCTGGAAGAGCTCATCACTACCTCCAGCTGCGGCGGTCATTGCAGCACTGTTAGCTTCAATTGGCCTCTTCCTAAAACCAAGTTATCTGATTGCGGCTATTGTACTTGAAGCCCTTTGGCTTAGAGAAAATCGGCGCTGGCGCTGCCTCATTGCTCCAGAAACGATTGTTTGTATGTTATTCGGCCTCGCCTACGCCGGCTGTCTTTGGGCTATGCCCCAAAATATGAAAGACGGCTACTTTGGCATGATGGTGCCGGTCTTTACGCTAGGCTACGGTGAGTATGGCACCTCGATCATGTTCCAACTGATGGGCTGGGGGCCATACTGGAAAAACTACCTACTGCTAGTAATATACACCTGCAGCCTTGGCGTCATACTCAGCCGCTTTTCCACCTTAATTATGCCGCTCATAGCCTTCAGCATATTAGGTCTTGCATCTTATCTACTGCAAGGACAACCTTGGCTCAATCACGCGTTGCCTTTTCTCGCTGGTGCTTACATGTTAGCCGGTGTCGAAGCGGCAATCATACTTTTCATTTTGCGCCAATTTATCTTCAAATTCCGGAAAGCCTTTGACGCAATCTCTGTCAGCGCCCTTTGTCTATGGCAGTTTCAAATCAGCCTGGGCGAAATATCCATTCAACGGAAAGAAGCGGCTGACTCCCCTAAGCTAGCAATGCTGGGCATCGGTTACACTGGAGACGTTCCCAAAAAAGACTTAAGTGCACTCGCCCTTGAGATTCTCAAATATACCGATGCCGGAGAGCCCGTGCTCTTTATGACCCGCAGCATCGCCCCCGGCTATCCTTTGTTAGTGCAAACGAAACGCCAACCAGCCTCACGTTATTTGCATGCCATGCTCCTTCCCACCACAATCTACGCCCGAGACGTCTCCATGTCTTTCGCTATTAAAGCCAAAATGAATAACTTTAAGACTAGAATTTTGGAAGAATATAAAGAAGATATTGCCAATCACAAACCCAAGTTGATTTTCATTCAATCGACACGAATATGGGACATTCTGCAAGATGGAGTACTTGAAGAAGCAGCACTGCTAGAAGACTACCAATATGCTGGCACTGTAGAAGACCATCGCATCTACGTGCGCAAAGATCTTCCTAACTGCCCGCCCCCTTTTAAAGAATAGCCCCTGGCAATTTGAGACATTTGCATAGTAAGCTTAGACATCCATGGCAGCGTTGCTGACCATCCCCTTGGAGCTACTATATTGCGTTGCTTGGCCCTCTTCCTGGCTTTGTCCCTGACAATTATCATCCCTCAGCAGGCTGGCTCTGTCAGCGAGCGACTCTATGGCGCAGTGGCCACAAGCGATGCCAAAACTTATACAGTTCGCACCCAGACTGACATTACAATTCCTACAAAAGGCCAGCCCTGCACAAAAGTAAGAGTCTGGCATGCTATCGCCGCTTACAAGCCCTGGTCGCAAACAACCTCCCCGCTCGGTGCCAATGACTTGCGCAGTGCGCCAACTGCCAAAATTGAAGCAGAAGATGATAAGCGATCAGCCCACTTCTACTTTGAAGAAAACCGCAATTTTGCTCCTGGCACAAACCTTCGCTATGTCAGTTCTTTCAATGCAATATCAGTTAAAAGATCGTTCAATCCCAGCGCCTTTCGCTGTAGTTGGAGCGACTGCCAGCAATATTTTAGTCAAGCTCAAACAAATGGCCAAAGTCAAATAGCTAACGATCCCGAAGTAATGGCTCTAGCAGTCAAACTGAAGCAAAATCATGATCCGGCAAACACAGTTATAGAATTTTGTCGTTGGCTACATCAAAATATTGAATACGACGATAAAGTGCAACACAGAACAGATGATTTGACGGTGACACTGCGAAATCACCGCGGTCACTGTGGCCATACGGCTCAACTCTTTCACGGTCTTTGTCGCAGTGTTGGACTCAAAACTCGAGATGTTCTTGGTCTCAATCTCACCGATGCCAATGGTAAGAAAACCAACTTGCCCAACGAGTGGGGCAATGTGCATAACTGGGTAGAGGTCTATTTTCCCAAAATTGGTTGGATTGAAGTTGAACCAGTCAATGGAGAAAAATGCTTCACCATTCCCGCTACCTTCATTCAAAATAACACTTCTTTTCAAAACGCCGCCGTCTGGGTGGTTGAATCAAATAAAGATAGGCAAGCAAGTTGGGGATACAGAGACGGCCGCTACCAGTGCGACTATAACGCGGTGACACGCATCACCTTTAGCGAAAGCAAAATGTAGAAGTTATTTGTCTCGCTCATTTTTTTCGGGTTTAAGGTGTTCGACATACCATGTGTCACTTAACTAAAATTCTCTGGTTTATAGAACATTGATAAAGTGACTGGATAAGTGACACGAAATCGACTGTTTTTGCTTGAAATTTTGGTGTCTCGCAAACGGCCGTATAAGTGACAGCACAAAAAGAGAGGCAAAAAAATTGCTAATAGGCTATATGCGGGTATCAAAAGCAGACGGCTCCCAAACCGTCGACTTACAGAAGGACGCTCTCGTGGCCGCTGGCGTAACGAAGAAGCGAATGTATGAAGACCAAGCCTCAGGCAGAAAAGACGACCGCCCTGGTCTCGACGCTTGCCTCAAAGCGCTGCGGGAAGGCGACACGCTAATTGTTTGGAAGCTCGATCGCCTGGGCCGCGACCTAACTCACTTGGTCAATCTCATTCAAGATCTCTCAAAACGCGGAGTCAAGCTCAAGGTGCTTACTGGCCAGGGCGCCAGTATAGACACCACCACAGCTTCCGGCAAAATGGTTGTAAATTGAGGAATTAAATGTCCCATTTTTTGAGGATTTATTTGTCTCATTAGACCGGTCTATTACAATCCCAGCAAATCATCGAAGATATCGATAAAGGGTAGTAAAATGCACCCCAAAAACATCCGCTGTATATCGGATTGATTTACCCTGCTTCAGTAGCCTTCTTGCAAGCTTAAGTTGTTCGTCAGTCATTTTTGCAGGTCTGCCAAACTTCACTCCTCTCTCCAAAGCGGCAGTGCGTCCAACATGTGTCCTGTCACGAATCAAGTCTCTTTCAAACTCTGCTAGGCCCGAGAAAAAGGTCATCACCAGGCGGCCAGTGGCAGATGTGGTATCAGCCCAAGGCTCTTCCAACGACTTGAAGGACGCGCCCTTTTCCTGTAACTGTTCGATCGTTTCGAGCAACACCTTAGTTGATCGAGCAAGCCTGTCGAGGCGCCAAATGATCAAAACATCATCCTTGCGAATCTGCTGCATCATCTTCTCAAACTCAGGCCTGGTGCGACCCACACCAGAAACCTTTTCTTGATATATCTGCTTGCATCCAGCACGCTGGAGTGCCTTAATCTGTATATCCAGACTCTGATCTTTTGTAGATACTCTTGCATAGCCAATTTTCACGGCCGCACATTCACCTTTTTATTAGCAAATCTTATATCTTTAGTTTCAGGTTTCGCGTCAATCTTTTGCTAGTCTTTCCATGCCGCTTTCAAGCTGGTAACAGCTTCTAGTACAACTTAGGATTTTCGCTACTAACTCTACTACGGTTTTGTAGTTTTGACAGATATTCCAACTCCTGAAGAAGAGTACGTCCTTAAGCAGTATGAGCTTATCGCTCCGTGCATAGAAGAGGGTGTCAGCCACAAGACTAGAGCTACTGAAACTGGCGTCGACAGAAAAACAATTAGCCGCCTAGTCTCAAAATTCAAAGCAGGCGGTATAGATGCACTGTGCCGTAAGACCCGCAGTGACAAGGGCTGTGCTCGCGTTTCCTTCAACACCTTTAAGTTTATAAAAGGGAAACTACTCACTTATCCTTCGCTAAGTTTTGCCACCATCCAGCGACAGTTAAATAGGTTAGGCACTCACACCGAAGAATATGGTGCTAGCTACCAGCAGATTCGATCTATCAGAAAGAATCTGAGCGAGGACCTGGTTGTTCTCGCAAGAAGTGAACGTGAATTTGAAGAAACCCGTGAACTCCTGCTCCGGCATGAAGCTGAGTTCCCAAATGATATGTGGCAATGCGATCACAAGTTTCTAGATATATTTGTGTGGGATAGTGATGGCACTCCCGTCAAGCCTGTTCTCACAGTGGTTTTAGATGATTATAGTCGCGCCGTCATGGGCTACTATCTGGATTTAGATCCGCCTTCGGCACAGAGAACTGCTATTGCTCTTCGGCAAGCAATCTGGAAGAAGGAAAATCAGAAATGGCTTGTTTGCGGCATTCCTGATCACTTCTATACCGATCGAGGTACAGATTTCCGTTCACTCCGAATCCAACAAATTGCAGCAGATCTTACCATTCAGCTTAGGAAAAGACGTAGTCACAAGCCTCAGGGTGGTGGAAAGATCGAGCGCTTCTTCCTGACTGTCAATCAGCTATTGATGAGCGAACTAACGGGTTACACGCCAGAAGACGCTCCACCAGCGACACCAGGTATGGATATCGGGCAGCTACAAACTCTTTTCGATCGCTGGGTTATCGATGAGTACATGCACAAACAGCATTCTGAAATAGGCACCACTCCGTTTGAACGATGGTCTAGCCATCATCAACATCCGCGCTTAGCACCATCTCTTGAATCACTGGATATCCTTTTGATGACTGTACCCAATGATCGAACTGTGCATCAGAGCGGTATTCGAATCTTCAAGAATCTGTATTCCGCCTCAGAGTTCAACGGTTTGGTTGATGCGTCAGTAACCATTCGCTACGATCCACAAGACATCTCTTATGTCTTGGTCTACCTGAACAACGAATTTATTTGCCGGGCAGTCTGCGCAAAGCTTGCTGAGCAAAAGCCAAGCCTGAAAGAGCATATGAGAGCAAGAGCTTTGTATAAGCGCGGCCTTCGTGATGATATCAAGGCTTCAGTCAGCTTCTCTGATTCTTGCACTGACTCTCAGCGAAAGATTCCGGAAGTACAGCCAGCAGTCAAGACACCAGTTTCAAATCACAGTCGGATTAGGAGGTATAGCGTTGACGAGTAATCACCTCAGGCCAAACTTTATAAATACTAGGCAGCATGTGCGTTTCGTTGAATTTTGCAATTCTTGCCACAGGAACCGATATATTGGTGTCTGCACTGGCCGTTCTGGCGTAGGTAAGACGAGATCGGCTGAGGCCTATTCAAACTGGCAAATAATCGAACCACTTCTCAAGGAGGCTCCTACCCGCAATCCTTGTCCTCCGCCAGTCCTTGAGCACTGTTACACCGCCATCTACACTCCCGACGTTTCGTGCACTGTGAAGCGAGTAGAGTCTGGACTAGCTATTCTGAGAAATCGCTTCGACGATCTTGTGAAACATTCCATGTGCTGGCATAATTCAGAAGGCTGGTACAAGACACAGCGTCAGCGCTTTCTGGAATTAATAATCATCGATAAGGCGCAACGGCTGCCGTCAAAATGTTTGGAAGCAATTGCTGACTTTGGCAAAAATCACAAGCTCGGCATCATACTTATTGGACATCCTGGCTTTGATCGGCGAGTTCGTAACTACGAGCCAATCGACAATTCAATTGGCTTCTACCATATCTTCAACACACCACGCACCGAAGAGCTAAGAGCAATATTGGAAGCTCGTTGGCAAAGCCAACAAGTAACCATTGAGGATAGCGCAGTGCAAATGCTCGAAAAGGTCACCAATTCAAACATTCAAAAGCTTGTGAACATTAACACTGAAATGAGCAGAGTTTGCGAGTTGAATTCAATTTCTATCATCACATCGGATCTTGTCGAGCTAGCGAGCAAGACATTGCTCTTTGATACCAAGTGAAGTGGCAAGTTTTGCCCGAGATCAAGCCTTTTCTGGTCGCAGTCAAGCACACCTGGGACACATACATATATCCGTGGACAAATAATTCAATGGGACATTTATCTCTTTAAAAAAAGGGACAAATAAATATTCAAATCACAATGGTGTTCGGAATCTTCTGCGCGCTTTCAGAGTATGAGGCCGCGCTTATCTCGGAGCGAACACGGGCCGGGCTAGCAGCCGCTAGAGCCCGTGGACGGGTCGGTGGTCGTCGCCACACTATGACGCCAGCGAAAGTGCACATGGCCAAGACGGCAATGGGCAAACCAGGTACAGTAATCAACGATCTGTGCGAGGAACTGGGCATAAGCCGCCAAACTCTCTACCGCTATGTCAGCCCTACTGGGGCGCTTCGGCCTGACGGGAAGAAGCTTCTCAAAAAGAAGTAAACGGCAAAGCCTCTCTTGGAAAGATGACCTAAAGTGCTTATCGGCACCCCTCGCTCTAAGCTACTCAAACCCGCATGGTTGCGTGGTAAATTTCCGGGACTTAGCCTAAGACGTTCATTTTCGGCTAGCCTCAAATCAATCTAAAACACTCTATAGTAGAAAATTTTCAAGAACTAAAAAAATTGATGCGCCACCAGCTACGGTGACACATCAAAAAAAAGCCGATGCTCCATCCCTGTTACGAGAAGGAGCATGGAGCATCTGTAAAGAAACTCAGTTAGACGCAAACTTTGGCTCAGACAAGTATATAGACTGATTTCCTTACGCAGAAAACACCCAGATTATCATGACTACCGCAAGGAAAGTGACATCACCTGATAGCAGTCCGGTACAATTCGGATGGATGCAAAACTAAAGATTTAGGCGTTACTATAGACTCAGGAATGAGCAAAATAATACAGAGATGCTTGTTGCCAAGCTATTACTATTCCACCAAACACGGGACCACCTAATATGTTGAAATCTATTCAAGGCCTCTTTCTCTTGTTATTGAGTACCGCAATACTGGCTAAGCCAGTGTTAGCAGAAGAACAAAAAACCAGCAGAGTCAACACCGAACATCAAACACTAAAACTGTACAAAGGTTACTTTCCTTATCAGGCCTGCCTTCTGGTCACCATCAATCAGGTAGTAAGAAAGCCTGATCGGGTATTGCTGTTAAAGGCAACGGTTGAAGATGTTTATCTTGGCAGCTACAAAAAAGGTTCTCAGCTTGCTGTTTCACTTTACTACGATGATGAAGGTCCGAATTCATTTTCCTTTCTGTCAGCTCGGAAAAACGCAAGGCAGATTATTGCATTTAACCATTGGACCAAAGACTCTGATTATCTCCAGAAGCTAATAAAGGTGTCCAAAAACCCGATTAGAGATCTATGGATACCCTATGCTGGAAAGGATTTTCAATCAACAGACATCGGGCAAATAAAGGCCTTAACCAAAAATGCTCCGACAGAGCCAGCTCAAAAGAGAGCCGCCTTTCAAAGATTTCTTGAAACGAAGTGGACTACAAATCGCATCAATGACTTCTGCAGACCTGAAACGAGAAGAACCTACGGAGAAGCAACCTGGCACGCTGCAAACTATAAGAATGATTGGCACGTTAGCCCCATGCATGCCGACAAAAAAGCAGAGCTTGGAGGAAAGACAGTGGACTGGCAGGCATCCGTAGATAACAATACCCCTACTCAATACAACATCACAGTTTCCTCTCCAAGTACTGGCTGGGATCTGGAGCATACAAATCCATCTTTAGAAGTGTGGACAGACGAAAACTTCCTGATACATAGAGTAGGTTATTCAATCAACCAGGCGGCATGGGCTCACTGGATTCTCAACCATGAACTTCATCCCTCATCCACAGAATATCGTCATTTGATTCTCGATCGCTCAAAAGAAACTGTTGTAAAAGACAAAACTGGCAACGTGACTAGCTATCAATGTCGTCTAAGTGATGGCAGAACGCTAACAGCCATACTCACAAAAGACAAATTACAATCGATAGAAAAAATCCTCATCAACGGTAAATTGGACTCTGGTTGGACTGATATGTATAAAAACAACCTGAGCAATTTGGCTAAGTGCAATGAACATTAATCAAAATAGGGCCTAAGCCACCCAATTGCTAGAGCGGCTTAGGCTAGACAGAAATAAAGCTAACCAAGTATTTGAGCTTTACTTCTTAGTGCACTTGGCGCACCAGATCTGGTTATGATAAGGCGTGGGCTCTTTATCACTCTTTTCGTCTATAAAATACGGCTCTTTCGGATTGCGCATACTATCTTTAGTTGGCTGCCCATTGAGAGTATACAAATGGTGCGTTTTACCGCACGCCTCATAAACTTGATAGATATAGTTAGGCTTCGGAACATTCTCTATCGGATATCCATTTCCGACTGTGCTTGGATCTACTTTGCCCTTCGGAATTTCTCCAGCCAACCTTCCCGACTTTGCGAAAATAACAGCTTTGCAGCATTTGTCGTTAGCATTAAGTGCATCTCTCACTGCTTTGGCTTTGATGAAGGCCAGTTTTCCAATGAAGCAATTCGCACCAATCTCAGGAAATTCGCGAGCCTTAGGGTCCCCCAGAAAATAATTGACAAGCGACCGGCAGCCATCAGGTAGTTCATCCTCAGGTTTAGGTGATTCCAAAAGAAGCTTTTGGACACCAGGCCAGCTAGGATCTAAGCCGAAAGCATCGACGAGCCTTAGCGGATCATTGTTAGCGTAAGTGTAGAGTCGTGCCCCTACGAAATCAGGCTGAAGGAACCGGCCAAGAGTTGGAGAGTACTGCCTATTCTTGTAGTAATAAAGCCCTGTTTCAGAATCAAACCGCTGTCCCGTGTACCCAAAAGTTGTTCCATCAAGACTAGAAGTCTCGCCAAAGGGTCCATATGAGTTCTTGTTCGTCACAACACCAGAATTGTCTGATGTGGCAATAATTGAACCTAAGTGGTCTGCATGCAAGAAAGTTAGGACACCAGCGTTGGATACCTGGATTAAAGGTTCGTCCAGTCCTAGACCGTATACATAGCGATTCTGAAGAGTGTCAGTAACACCATCGTAGTCAGCTAGTCTTTGCCACCCTGAATAGATATAGCGAGTTTTCGTGGTACCAGAAATGGTGACAGATTTTTCGGCTTGCCTGTGGAACGGATCATAGACAAATGCAAGGCTTGTGCCAGCTTTGCTCGATGAGAGCAAGTGATTTTGGGTATCATAACCGTGAGTCCAGATACCATCACTTGCTAGGCAGCCATTTGCGTTATACCCAAAAGGCACTCCGTTAACCTGCGGGTATTGGTTTGTTGTGGTGGCCGGATCATAAACAACAGTTTCTGCAGCCCCTGGGTGCCAGGAATAGGTATCATCGGAAAATGTTTGGCTGGTAATCCGATGTACGGAGTTGAAGCCATAGGTCACATCAAGATTAGAGCCAACAAAATTGTTGGTCAGACTCGTCAGATCGTTGTTGAGCTGCCAACCATAGGCAACCGAAGCCCCAGAGCTGAACGCCATGTTCGTGCGTCGTGACAACTGGTCATAGCCAAAAGACACAGCATTGACTGTATCGCCATTCAACTTGATAGCCGAGAGACGATTGAGTTCGTCATAATCCCGCGTCACAAAGTAGCCGTCCGGATAAGTAATCTTGGTCACTTTGCTGTTGGCGTTACGTTCGAATGTCAAAGCCTTCGAATCTGGATAGATCTCCCTGAACAGCCGACCAGCGGAATCCCACTGCTGCTGGAATAATCCGGAAGAAGGGTCTCCTGCCACAACAGGCTTACCTGCCGAAAGCAAACGTCCAGCCAAATCGTATACGAAGCTAACAGTGGGTTGCCCTTGAGGGCGCTCAGTCAAAATCCGATTCAAAACATCGTAAGTGCGAATTACCGTATTTCCAGACCTGGTTCTGACATTCAGAAGGTTTCCGTTTGCGTCGTAGGACTGATTTCGCTCAAAAGTCCCATCAGGATAATTGGTCCTGTTGGGGCGATCAAATCCATCAAAAGTAAACGTCGTTATGAATCCTCTCGCGTCCTTTGCACTTCGGAGCCTGCCATTATCAGTATATAGGCCAGTTTCGCTGACCGCACCGGTTGGATCCGTGACTGTTCTCAAGCGGCTCAAGGCATCGTAACCATAGATATACTCTTGGTTTTCAGCATCTCGAACACGGCGCAGGCGATCAGCGCCATCGTAGAACCAGCGTGTGATATTGCCAGCCGGATCCGTCGCACGAATTTTCTTGTCAGAAAGGCTGTAGGCAAAAGTATTTATTTGCCAGGGAGTTGCCACTATCCCTGTCTGCCTTCTGATAGACAACAGATTGTTATTCTCATCAAACGCAAAACGCGTCTGATGGTTAAATGGTGCGGCTTCCGTTCTACGCGTCATACGGCGCAGGCTATCAAAAATGAACGTGGTTGTTCGTCCCATAGGGTCTTGAACCGAGGTAACGTTGCCAACAGAATCGTAACCGAAGTTTGTGGTCAAATTGAGGTGTGGGCTAACTCCGAAGTCGTTGACTTCTGACAGCAGCTTTTCTGTCGTGGCATCATACACCATACTCGTCACAATTCCAGTTTCATCAGTCTTTGTAAGCATCTGCCCACGACCGTTCCATGTCATGTTGAAAGTCGGAGTCAGACCACCAACGGCCGGAGCTTCAATCTTCAAGACATTGCCGGTAGTGGCATCATAAGTATAAGTCGTGGAATTTCCGCGAGCATCTGTTGCTACAGAAACCATATTCCAGACAGGATCAAAGGTATTGGTGCGTACAATATTTGCCAGAGTAGAGCCCGGTTTGGGAACCATGGTCTCAGTCAAAACGTTGTTATTCAAGTCATACTGCCAGGTTGTGAAGTTGCCTTCTGGCATGATTTCCTTCACGAGGCGACCGAGCCCATCGAACTCTCGAAGCCTGACATTGCCGAGGGCATCGATGTTTTTCACTGTGTTGCCGGCACCATCGAAGTACTTGATACTCGAATTTCCGACCGGGTCAACAATCTCGGACCGCGAGCCAGCAAAGAAGAAATTCTTAGTGTGCCCGAGAATATCAGTCTTGCTCTGAACTCGTCCCAAACTGTCGAAGGTGGCAGTAAAGCTGGCATCCGTTGGGTTTTTCGGCTTGAAATACTTCTGCAATCTACCCGGTGAATCATACTCAAAGGTATAATTCTGAGCCAATGCATCAGTAACCTGTGTCAGCTGATTGGAACCATCTACGGTGTAGCTCACAGAACGCCCGGTGCCATCTGAGACAGAAGACAACAAATTACCCGTGTAGTTAAACGTAAGAGTGCGCCCCATGCCGTTGTCGACAGATTCCAACTTGCCAGCATTGTAGGTCAGCGAAACTACCACACCAGAAGGATAAGTGATAGAAAGAAGCTGTTGCTTGTTAAATTGGTCAAAGTCATAGGCAATCTTCTGAGGCGTGGTCAGGGTGTAGTGAAAGAAGAGCCGGGTGAGAGTATAACCGTTGTCGCGAGACGACTGAAAGCTTCCGTCTGGCAATACAGAGAAGACCATATCTTCAGCAGCCATCTGAACAGTGACAATGTTACTTGTCATCTGATCAACCCACCATTGGTCACTGAGGTGCGCAATGGTCAGCTTGTCCACAGGCAAGGTGGTGTCACTGAGAATATCCAGATTGACAAAGAGCTGAGTGATTGAAGCAACAGCACTAATTGGTGATTCGCTGCCGAGGCCTAGAAATCCATCACTATAGCCAAAGTGCTCAGGAGACAGCTGCACTCTAGACGCCCAATTGTGCGTCCAGCCTAGGCCAAGTGGCCCGTTTTCAAGCTGCAGACGCGAATCATAGCTTGGAGACATAGGCAACGAATAAGGAAATTCACCACTACCAATTGTCAATCCGCCGCCAGGGCTAAGACCTAAGTCACCACTCTCGGTGCCAACATCCTCATCTTCACAGTTCTTTTTCTTCTTTCTGGGCTCAGCAGGCCACCAACCGCGACCGAGGCCACCGGCCCAAACTCCGAATATCAAGCCACCAGCGCCGCCTTGAGGGCGAATTATCGACCACCCTTTCAACGTCCAATGCCCACCATTGAACAAATATCCGTTGTTCTGAGGAAGAAGAACGTTTTCCCCAACGGCAAGATAGTTGGTATAGAGATTATTCAAGTCACCGGCGTTGTAGTTCGTCAGTGAGGGAACAACATCACTGGTCCAGTTTGCAGCGGTACCCTTGAAGATTTTTGCTCCTTGGCTAGCAGCAGTATCCATGAGCCTGGTTGTCGACACTGCCAGATAGGTATTACCAATCGACGTAATAGCTGTTTGCTGCTGGATGGCCAGCATTTCAGCAGCGTAGAGGTGCATGCCGCGCAAAATACCTGCTGCGGCAAGGTTGGTATTGGCACTATTGAGATTTGACCAACTGCCAATTTCGCTCTGAATATCGATGCCAGAGAAACTCAAGCCACCAGCTTCAAGACGATAAGAGATCAGGCAAAGAATGTGGTGATTCTTGTACGTTGTGGCTGTCATCCGGTTGATGAGATCGGCAACCCGCGATAGCTGAGCGGAATAACTCGCCCAATGAGCAGCCATGCGTTCACCCAGAACTGGTTCGGCTAGAACAAATTCACCTGCTCCACCGGCATTGAACTCGTTCTGATACTGAAGGGCAGTGTGATGGTCGAATGAACCCTTGCCAGCGGGGCCAAAGGAGCTACCAACCAGGTAAAAGACTTCAGCAATACCAGTAAGCCGCGGACCTTCAGTAAACTGGAAGAAAGTCTGGTCACTATTTGTATTTGGGTAAGCGTGGTGGGTTACCGTAATCTGAAGATAGTACTGAAAGAATTGACCCACAGTAGTGCCTGTAGCAACAGTAACACCATCAAGGGCCAAAGTGGGAATCCAATTAGAACCGGATGGCACGAAGAACAGTGTCAGCCGATGGCCGCACAGTTGATCTGAGGTCAACGTAACGTCAAAGCCAAAATAGACCAACCGAACGGAAGTCTTGTAAGCCGTCGAAAAATCACCCGTAAATTCGACTGGTACATCCCCAGCAGCCTGATAAGCCAAGGTTGCAGGGAAAGTAATCGGCAGAGTCACCGGCACAATTTGACGACCGCCAACGATATCGTCTGTGGTGGCACCTGGGAGGTTGGAGCGAATCCAGTTGGCCAAGTTCATCGACAGCGTAGACAGATTATTTCTGACATTGTTGCGATTTAGGTTCTGCACCCAGTTGCCAGACGGGTCGATGGAATATCCAGCGCGAGCATTGCTGAGAAACGTAGCAGCCGAGTAGCCAGTGGCTGTCGCCAGGTTAATTGCAGTTTTGGTTGTGTAGGTTTTGAATGACGGGTCCATCACCACCCAGTTAGGTATGGCAACGGTACCGATATTCACCTTCAGCCAACAGTGAGTCAGCAACAGCTCTTCATTTGGAGCCGTTCCAACAACACTGACGGGAACACCGGCGTTCGCCAAAACGGTGCTGGCGGTGGCAATGTTGTTGTCAGTGATGCCAAGCCAGGCAACAGCCTGAGCGAGCGTAATTTGAATCTGGCCCACTTCATAGTTGGCCTCAAAGTTCGCTTGGCGCAAAAGTGCAGCCAAGAGCGAGCATAAGTCAAAGGAATTGCCGCAGCCGTCCAAAAGTGTGCCCAATGGCCCTTTAGCCAAACCCATGCCGACATCATGCTCGATGTTGTTATGCACAAACTCGAACATTAGCGATGGATCATTCTTCAGTGCCCGCGCCATTTCAACAATGGAGGCAGCACCTTGGGTAGTATTTTGGGCAAGTGACCTGACAGTCGGTGGCTGCCAGATAGTCGGTACTGGCCGACTATTGATGATTTGCTTGGCAGTGTCGGGATGCACTGCTGGCATCTGGACGCCTTCGTGGCCAAGCGGGGCCGAAGTCGACGGAGAGGGAGGCTGGAAGGGATTTACGGCTTGTACCGGCTGTGCGGGTTGTGTTTGCGTTGTCATTTTGTTTGATTCCGTTTGATTGCGTTTGTGTGTTTTTCACGACATCGTCACAGAAGCTAGACAAGTCAAGGGCTTGTCTGCTCAAGTACGTTGCCAGGTGGATTTCTCAACAAGTGCCAGATGGGCATGTAGAGACGGTTGACGTGCGATTGCCAGCGGCGTCATACGAGTAGGTAATTACCGTTCCGTTAGTGAAGGTCACGGTTACAAGACGACCGAGGTTGTCATAACCGTATGTTGCAGTGTCAGCTGCCATGGTGTTTCTCCTTAAGAGGGGGTGAGTTTGTTTTGCCGAAGAGAGTGCTAAATGCATCTTTTCGGCCATTGGATTTGAGGCATTCTTCAAAGGGATTGTTAAGGCCGATCGAGGATGCGGGGCTGACTGTAGATCAGCCAGTTAGGTTTCGGAAAAATTGGTTGGAATTGCAGGAACGAGTTCCGGTCACGAGGGGTTATTTGTCTCGACATCCGAAAGTGTCAGCTGCCAGTTAGAAAAATGGGTGCGGAGAAATGAGGGATGCTTGGCTGGCTTGAGTTTTCAGGCATAGCCACGAAGTCAATAAGACATAATCGGTCGTTCTCAGACTCATGACTTCCTAGCTCTATCAGTCGTTTTCTTAGCTTATCTGAGCTTGATTTCCGCGCTCTATCAGCCACTCCCTGCTAGTTCAAGCTTCCTTTCTCTGCTCTTGTCTTGAAGACATCTTGCAGGAATTACTTCTTCTGCGGGGCAACCATAGGCACCACATTCAGTGCCTCTGGAGGTATCGGCGCTACCGGCTCATCCACAAGCTGAATCCACAGCTTTCGAACAGCGGGATCTTTCAGGGCCTTGGCCAAGTCCGCCTTGTTCTTCGCCAGCTCAGCTTCTGCCAACTTGAGCGAAGTCTGCATCACCTGCTGATACAGCACAAAGATCTGCTCAGAACTCAAGTTCTGATTCATACCTTGCTCGCAAAGCCTAAACAGTGCCTCTCTTTGGAAACTTATGAATTGACTTTTGCGAGCCAAATCGACTACCGCTGTCTGGAAATCAAG